>ULRB01040710.1_pt1 | contig 14176 bp, 10 predicted proteins | sample 1955051 | NCBI WGS metagenome assembly ULRB01 (sample SAMEA4835671, study PRJEB28245) | human gut metagenome | biome: gut microbiome; material: fecal sample | place: Denmark | collected 2008 | reverse complement strand
AATGCGAAATCCTAATAATTCCTTCATCAGCGAATTCATTCCACATATACTCTGGTCTGCATATATTCATAAAACACGGTGTTCCATCTTTATACAAAACATTACTGGCCATAAATCCAACGTTTCTATCCTGTATAACAGAATAACTATCCATCATTTTTTCTAATGAATCTGGGAAACATATTGTATCATCGTCCATTATCCAGACAAAATCACAGCCTTCTCTGTATGCCTCCTTTGTTCCATAATAAAATCCACCAGCACCACCTTCGTTTGTTTCCTTATGGATAACAATTAATCTATTATCAATCACACTATCTAGATATTCTTTTGTTCCATCAGTACTCGCATTATTTATAATAACAATTTTATTTAGTGGATATGTTTGATTTAATAACGCATCTATTGTTTGCTTAAGCAATTCACATCTATTACATGTCACAACTACTGCATTTATTGAATATTTCATTATTTATCTCCTTTTTATTCGCATTTCTTCATTTCTTTATACTCTGTACAAACATATTTCGAATCACCAATCATCTTCAATTTTCCCTTTTCAATCCATACAACTTTTGAACAATTTTCAATGATAGTGTCCATGTCATGTGAAACAATCAAAACTGTTGCTCCACCGTGGATCATCTCTTTCACGCGCTTCAAACTCTTCTTGCGGAAAAATTCATCCCCGACCGAAAGCACCTCATCTAATATGAGGATCTCTGCGGTTTCGCCGATTGTTGCGATTGCAAAACCGAGACGGCTGACCATACCAGAGGAAAAGTTTTTTACTTTCTCTTCCATAAAGCCTTCAAGTTCTGCGAACCTGACGATCTCGTCATATTTGGAATCGATAAATTCTTTGGAATAACCGATGATAGCACCATTTAAGTACACATTTTCCTTGGCGGTCAGTTCCACATCAAAACCGGTTCCAAGCGTCAGCAGCTGCACTTTCCGGCGGTCGCACTGCACTTCGCCGCTGCTCGGTTTTAAAGCTCCGGACACAATTTTAAGAAGTGTACTTTTACCGGAGCCATTCGTTCCGATGATTCCTACCACTTCGCCCTTGTATACATTGAACGACACATGATCTAACGCAAGCAGTTCCCGGTAACTGATCTGTTTTTTCAAAAGCTGAATCACATACTCTTTGATACCGGAGACATTGTTCATCGCAATCCGGAACTGCATCGTGACATCCTTCACAGCAATGACAGGTTCTTCTCCTGCACGTCCCTCCGGCACAGCCGTATTGGAATACTTTTCAGCAGCATTTTGTCCATCAGAATTCTTTTTATCGGATGAATTATCATCTCCGTCAGACTGTTCCAGTTCCGCCCGCCATGCACGGATCTCCTCCTCGGAGATATCCAGTGCCAGATCTTCTATCTCAAAATCATCTGCCGCATTTGTGTCAGAGGAAGTTTCGGATTCTCCTTGTTTTAATTTGTTTTTTCTGGATTTAATCCGATTGTTTGTTTTCCCGGATACAGATGTACCATCCTTCCTCTGTTTATTTTTATCCATATGGATAACCAGAAGAATTGCAAGAAACATAATCACTAATGTCACAGCCAGAATGATGATCAATATTTTCATCTGATTCTGAAAGTTCTCCTGACCTTCATTCGGATTCCAGGTTTCCAGCTTATTTCCGGTCGTGATCTTATAAAATCCGGTCTGACCTTCCATATCTATCGCATAGACGATGGATTCGCTCTGGATGATGTCAAGTGTCAGTTCCTGTGGCCACTCACTGCACACATACGGAGACATGAAGTAATATTTTTCTCCGTTGACTGTGATGGAATTGCAGGGATACAGTTTATCTTTTTCACTGCTGTAAGCGTACAGGTAAAGGTTTTTTTGACTGTCCGCCAGATACACAAAACTGATATCTCCATTTGCTGACAGATATGCAGCTACTTCTGTTCCCTGATAGGTGATGGTTCCGGTATCATACTGGAAATCGATGTTCTCCGGCGTGTACTGGGAGAGATCCACCAGATAGTAGGTCTGCTCTTCCACCGGCACTTCCATCACTGTCGGAATATCCGAAACCGGATTCTCTTCTTCAGTTTCCGTCTCCTGACTTTCCTCCTGCGGAGCGTCCCCAACCGTATCTTCACCGGAAATCGTGACATAGGTGGATGCCAGAGTTGTCACGTCAAACTCTTCTGCATTCTCTCCGGCAGTGTGGATCACTGCACTCTCTATTTTTATATCTGCCGTTCCACCGCTTCGTGTCTGGAACTTTAACATGTATTTGACCTGCGCATTGACTCCGGTTCCACTTAACGTGATAACTCCGTTTTCCTCGGAATCACCACCCCCGGTGTACTCCAGACGCCTGTTATCGTAAGATATTTTGACCTCATAGGTTCCGATCTTCGAATCCCCGTTCAGGTATACGCCGATTGGAAATGTCTCATTGTCGGTTGCCGTATAATAATTAGATCCGAACGTGACAGTTGCATTTTCCGCACGGATTTCCCACGGTATTCCTATTGCCAACACAAAGAATGTGCCCAGGAGTATTATCCTTTTCCATTTTTCCCAGATTTTTAATCTCACTTTTGTATCTTCACTCCAATCTCTGCTTTTTCCTTGTACTGTTCCTTCACGGATTTTTTCTTCTGTATCTAACCATTATATTTTCTGCATCACATTGTTTTCTTTTCTCGAGAACACGTAGTAACCGATCAGAAAACTTGCAATGCCCCACAAAATCATTTTGATCCATAGATCCGTCTCCGGCCATTTCTGATACATGACGCAGTCCCTCGCAAATGCAATGTAGACAAACACCGGATTGTTTCCGATGACTTTCTGCATCATCAGTGTCGTGCTCTCATACGGATAAAAGATCGCCGACATGTACATCCAGAGCGTCAGGACGATCGAATACAAGTATTTGATGTCCGCAAAAAACACGTATAGGATTGAGAGCACGTACCCGATTCCCATGGAGAACAGCAGGCAGAAAAATACATCGATTGGAAACAGTAACATCGTCGGGCTGATTTTGATCTGAAACACCACAAGCATGAGCACATAGGCGACACAGGTGTAGCCAAAGTTGGTCAGTGCGGTATAAATCCTTGCCAGAACAAACGTTTGCTTTGGAAGTTTTACTTTTAACAGCAGCGTCCGGTTATCGACGAGTGCCGTCATTGCGGAGTTTGTCGCACCGGAAAAGAGCTGCCAGAAAATGGTTCCGGTCAGATAGTAGATTGGATAGTTTTCAATCGTACGTTTAAAAATCGTGCTGAAGATCATGGACATAACTGCCATGGTCATCAGCGGATTTAACACACTCCAGATGACTCCGAGAAAAGACCTCGCATATTTTCTTTTGATTTCTCTGTCCACAAGCTGCTTGATGACAAAGTAATATTGTTTCAGTTCTTCCTTATTCTTTCTCACAACTGTAATTTCCTGTCTTTTTTTATCTATACTTTGTGGTAAATTTCTTTTGCAATTTGATAATCTGATTCAGGTTGTAATTTACTTGCCATGAATCATATTTTGTTTTATCCATTTGCGGATATAAATGATGTATTTATAGAAAACGGCATGCAAACGGTTTCTCGCCCTGCCTCTCTCATTCAGTGTTCTGCACGTTGCGATACTGCCCTCAATCCACGCACTCTCATGAAGTACCTTTTTCCGGACGCCTGTCATGATGAGCAGACGGTTGAGCAAATGATGGTTTTTGATCTCCTGCTCTGAAAAATCTGCGGACACTTTCTGATTATTATCCTCTCTCACATCATCCGAGAAAAGCAGGCTTCCGTATGCCTCTGCCTCAAACTGTGTCGGGTTTCCCATAAAGGGTGATAGAAGTTCCTCCACATACCCGCTGTCTGCCTGCGGCAATGATTGCTTTTTCTCCTGCAGAAACTCTTCCAGCCAGCAGATATACCGGCTGATCCGCTCCCGGTTCAGGTTTTCCCTGCTGTCTGTCACCGGAACATAGATGATTTTATCCTTCCCGCTCTCTGTCCTGTAGGATAATGTCATGCCCTCCGGTGCAGAAAACACTGCCTCAAACAGGCTGTTGCTGAAATGCACTTTTCTTTTGATCTCACCCCACGGCGTGAAGTAAAAACTGTGATAGTTTTCCCTTCCCTCCCCTTTCGGGATCTCATACAGACCAAAATAGTATCCTTCGAGCTTTCTGTCCGGCTGTTTCTGACGGAGCAGATGTTCAATGCTCTGCTGGATCGTACCGATCCAGCCGCTGTCCACCAGTGCATAAGGAACCTGTTCTAACAGTCCTTCCTGTGTGAGATAGCCGATTGCCGTCCCATAAGCTTCCTTCGAATGGCTGTCTATATAATGAAATAAGAGCGGTATCTTTTTTAAGCAGTCTTTCAACTGCATGACCTCGTGATAATTGATGACTTTTCTGTAATTCTCCGTGTACCCGGCAAGCGCTGCGATCTCCTCTGCCTCTTTGTCTGTCAGTGCTGCACGCTGCATGATTTTTTCAAAGGTCACATCGATCCCTCCGACACAGATGCGTTCCAGACAGCGTTCCCCGAGAAGATGATATTCCGGCACACGCACCGCATATCTCGACACTTTGAGATATCTGCACTCGATGTCCAGATCATATTGTTTACAGAGCTGCTGTGCGGCAAGATACATCTGATAACCGTCCCTTGCCAGAAAGTAAAGCCGTTTTTTTCTACTTTGTAATGCCTCCTGCAAAACCCACAGCACAAACTCATAAAGTGTTGGTGCAAGCACACGCTCATAGATTTCTTTCTCGGATCTGGCTTTTTTATAAGATTGTAGTCTCTGTTCTCTGCGGTCGGTCGGATTCATAACTGCTATACTCCAATCTGGCATTTTCGGGTAACTGTTCTTTTTTGCACTTCCACCACGTCTCACCGCGTTTTAATAACGCAACGATCCCCGGCGGGATCAGACCGCCCACAACCGGACGGATCACATAGAGCCAGCCCAATGGAAACAACAGATGCATGGCTTTAAAATTCCGGTAGCGGAGTTTTGCCTCGTTGATCCGGAAGTGAAATCTTCGTTTCTGAAAAGACTGCTTGTCCTCCCGGTACGCAAACAGATATTGCTGAATGTTGTACCCCTGATAACCGAGCTGATGCAGACGCATGAATATCTCATAATCTTCACAGCGCAATGTTTCCGGAGAAACATGATAGCCCTCATTTTTTTCAAATAGTTTTCTGCGGTACATGACTGTTGGATGTATGAAGGGAGAAAACGGCAGATAGTCTTTATCGGACGGAAGTTCCGGCATTTTGCGTTCTCCCCAGACACCGTTTTCATCAAATAATCTCGTATTGCAGCCACACCACGCATACTCTTTGTGCTGCTCCATAAAATCATACTGCACCTGCAGACGCTCCGGCAGTGCGATATCGTCTGCATCCATGCGGGCAATGTATTTTCCTTTTGCAGCGCCAATACACATATTTAAGGAAAAAGCCAGACCGTGATTCTCCTCTTTTCCAATCAGGACAATCCTCTCGTCAAGCTTTTCTAATTCTCTGATATAACCTGCCACCTCCGGATCAGAACCGTCATCGTAAATGATGAACTCGAAATCCGTGAGTGTCTGGTTCAATATGGACTTTACTGCCTTTTGCAGTGCCTCTCTGTTCCACTGGTTGTAAACTCCCATGATCACAGAGACTTGTTTTTCAAACTCTGCCCCCATACGCTTTTATCGCTTTCTTTCCTGCGTCACGCTGATTTCCTGATAGACACGGCGCATTATTTTATCTGTTGCCTCTATGCTGAATCTTTCTGCTGTCCTTCTCCCATGCTCTCCCATTTCCCTGCGTAGCTGCCCGGACTGTCTCATACGGCAGATCGCATGCATGAAATCTGCCACTTTATCTGCCTGACAGACAATGCCATTTTCCGTATGGCACATGTACTCCCTGCTTCCGCGGTTATCTGATGCGATCACCGGGACTTCACATGCCAGCGCCTCGATGGCTGCAATCCCAAGTCCCTCTCTCTTAGATGGAAATGCAAAGCAGTCTGCACTCTGCAGAACATCCTGCACATCATTGCGGTAGCCTAACAGTCTGACCTGTTTTTCCAGATGATGTTTCTGGATCAGATGTTCTAATGTTTCCCTGTAAGGGCCTTTGCCACAGATACTGTAATAAATATTTTCGTCATGTAACCGGGCAACTGCCTCGATCACGACTGCATGATTTTTATTTTCCACAAGTTCTCCCACCGAAACGATGTGAAATCCATCTGGCGGGATGTCCAGTTCTTTTCTTTTTATTTCTCTCAGTTCCGGTTTTTTCCGAAACTTCTCTATATTCACACCGACGCCCGGAATCTGTTCCACACATCCATGCTCTTTTAAACGAAAGCGGTTTGCTCTCTCATAATCTTCTCTGTTGATTGTAATGATCCGGTCGGTAAATGCTGCCAGAAACCTCTCTGCCGTATAGTAGAGCAGCCAGTTTTTCTTCGGTGCCCCCTCATAAAAATGAAACCCATGTGCCGTGTATACAACATATGGTTCTCTTCCGGAAGCTTTTGCGGCAAGCCTTCCCACCACGCCACCCATTGGATTGTGGCAATGTACCAGACTGATCTGTTCTTTTCTGATGATCTGTTTTAACTGTAAAAATGCTTTTGTATTTTTTGTGATCTGAAACGGACTTTTTCTGATATCGATATGATGTAAAATCAGTCCGTCTCTTTTCAACTGGGTTTGATCGATATTGTAAATCGGATTTTCAAAATCGGATGCATAATGAACCGTATAACCATTCTCCTGTAAGATTCTCACATCATTCATTTCAAATTGCGGTACGAATCCGCTGATGGTTGTGATTATTAATGCATGCTTCATTTTACTTCATCCTGTCAGTTCTTTTTCCGGCGGTCTGCATGACACAGACCGCCTGTTATTCCTGCTTTTGCAGGAACTACCACATGTTCATTCTTTTCTTTTTATAAATCTTAAGATTCATAAAATTAGTTGTTAAATTTAACTTTTGCTCCGCATACTGCGATACCTGCTGCACAGATAAGCACAATAATTGGTAAAACAGGTGTTGTTTCTCCTGTCTGAGCTGATGCATTGTATGCAACAAATGCGATTGGAGAAAGAGATGTAAATGTAGCTGTTACAGTTCCGTTTCCAACTGAATCCGGGTTGATAACTTCCCAGCTTCCGTCATGTTTCTGATGTAAAACAGCGATTTTCTGTCCTGCTGTCACACCGTTAACAGAGAATGTCAACTGTGCTTTCTCGAAAGAAACAGGAAGAGTTACATCGATCATCTGTAAAACTTTAGCTGTAGGAGCTACGCTTGCAACTGCCTGTGTCTGAGCTGCTTCAACCTGAGCTGTTGTAACAGCTTTTACAGTTGGAGCTGCTGTGGAAGCCACGCCATCGATCACGATGCCGCCTGCTGCTACTGTAACGTTAGCGTAAGCAGTAGCCTCTGCTGTAGTTGTCTCAGATGTTTTGGTTGTTGGGCTTGTTGCAGCGAAAGCTGTTGTTCCCATAGCCATAACCATTAATGCTGTAAGTACGACTGCGATTTTTTTCTTCATAACTTGTTTTCCTCCTTTCCTCACGTATTCCATGTGGTTTCTATATTAAATAAGGAATTTCCTTACTTAATATCCTCTGATTCTACCGGTTCGTAGAACACGTCAATGATGAGCTGGTACAGCGCATCATCATCGACATAAAATTCCTCATATTTATCTCCCATCAGTGTCTCACCCTGCATGGTGTACAAATGGCTGATATCAAAGTTGTATCCCAAAGCCTCAGAAGCGAGGTATGTAAATTTCGTAATGTCAATGTCTGTCACCATATATTTGGATATGGTGTTGTATAAATCTACCGCAATGGACGGATTTGTGATTGCCTGATTTTTTGCCTGTGCAATAAACGTGGTCAGGAATTGTTTCTGGCGCTCTAAACGCAGGGAAGAGCTGTTAAACACATTTTCATTTCTTCCGCGCACATACCAGTAAGCCTGATGTCCGGTCAGTGTCACTTCATCCCCCTGATGGAGATCCATATCGTATTCCGGGTATATGACATCATCTAAAACCGTCACCTGTACGCCGCCAACTGCATCATTTAAAGCCGGGATCGCTCCCATGTTGATCGCCGCATAACCGCTGATCGGAAGATTGTAAAAAAGTCTCGACACCGCCGCCACACTCCGCTCACAGCTTAATTCCATGCCGTCACCATAACCGTGCTGCAAAGTGATCTGCTTGGTATACTGTCCCATGTAAACGCCATCCTCATCATAGACATCCACAAGCGCCATCGCATTGCGGTTGACCGCAATAATGGAAACAGATTTATCATGCGGATTCATGACTGCCAGAAACATTGCGTCAGCCTGTCCGCCGCTCAGACCGTCTTTTGCCTTTTTTACAACATCGTCATTGTCAACACCCATGACGAGAAATGTCATGATATCTTCGTTGTAGGCATAGATCTGACCATTATAGCGGATCCATCCATCCTGCCAGCCCTCTTCGGTTGATTCCGTGGATTCGAGTACCGGTGCTTCGCCTGAAATATTTTTTCTGATTCCACTTTTTCCAAGTGCCCTTAGCACTCCAAATGCGATAAGTGCAAAAAGGATCAGGCATATCAGTACAATTCCCACGATCTTTATGATTTTTATCCATGTTTTCTGTTGTTTTTTTGTCTGTTCTGTACTTTTTTGTTTATTCATTCAGTAAAACTCCCTGTACAAGATAACGCATGTTTTTCTCACCGGAAACACAGGTCGACAATGTGACAATGTGGTTGTCTGCATTGACTGTAACATCCTGCCTGATATTTGCACTCATATCGCGGATCTCAAAAATCTGATCCAGATAATTCTGAAAAATCTCCGGATTAGTAAGGTCGAAGTTATAGATCAGATGGATCGCATTGTATTTGTAAGCGGCAAAAATTTCATACACATAGGTTTTATCTTCCGTATAAATATAGAAGTAAGGGTTTTCCTCAAACACCTGCTGGTCTTCAAAATTATGCAAAGAAGCAAACATGCTTCCGTTTTTCATGTTGTGACCGTATAAAACAGTGTTCGGATCCGTAAAATCTTTCGTGTTCACGCTTTCCGAGTAAATACAGCCCGGAAGCCCTTTTGATCCGTCCATATTGTGTTCCAGATAATAGGCATCATCCGTCGGGTGCTGTAACACCGGGTAATCAACATTGGTTCCCGGCACATAAATCCAGGCATACACATCGCTGTTCTCTTCTTTTAATGCTGCGAAATCAATGTCTTTTTCCGGGATTTCAATTCCAAGGCTTTTTAAAACATCCGGTGCTTCTTCCGTTTCCGGCTCTGGCACCTCCTCAGTCGCCTGCGGTTGACTGCCTGCATTTTCCAGTAAAGCTTCGTAATACTCCTGCTGCTTTTTCTGCTGATATTTTTGGATTCCAATGATTATGAGACATATGATAAGAACGATACTGAAAATGATAAGCAGTATCTTCCATATGATATTTTTCTGATTTCTTTTGTTTTTCATAACTTTACCCTTATGCGTTATAAACATATTTTATTTTCGTGTTTTAAACATTTTCTATCATACACATGTCCGTTGATTATGTCAACAGAAGAAACTTACAGTTTTCTGACATATCTTTCCTGTTTTTTGTTCAATATCACATTTAAAACGTATCTCGCGCATACCTTTTAAACTCACTATTAAATTACGTTTCCATTGTGTTTTATTTCTACGTTTTTTTCGCAAGAATATGATACAGAGAATCACACACAATAAGAAACAAATGAGAAAGGGGAGTTTTTATGAACCGAAAAAGAGAAGCGTATGACCGTTTAGCCGTTGGCGACCGCATTCGAAAAAAAAGAGTCCAGTTAGGATTTTCACAGGACGAGGTTGCAGAGAGAATAGACCGTGCACCGAAATACTGTTCAGACATCGAGCGTGGCACCTGTGGAATGTCCACAGAAACAATGCTTGCGATTTCTGAGTGTCTCGACATGAGCCTTGATTATATGATGTTCGGGGAACAGACAGACGAAGAGGCAAGACGGCAGGAAAATGATGAACTTGCAGTGATCCATATTCTCTCAGGCTGTTCAAAGCAACAGCGTGATTATGCGATCCGGCTTTTGAAATTATATATTGCATCTATGCAGATTTCGTAGAATCCGTTATAATGAACCATGTGCCCGGTAATTCCAGGCAAATTTTTTTAGAATAAGAGGTGCACAAAATGGCTCTTGATGGATTTGTGATTTCCAATATCGTATATGAATTAAACCAGACAATTTTAAATGCCAAGATCAGCAAGATCGCGCAGCCGGAAAACGACGAACTGCTCTTCACCTGCAAGGGAAGCAACGGGCAGTTCCGTCTTGCCATGTCCGCAAGCGCATCCCTGCCTTTTTTATATCTGACTGACCAGAATAAACCAAGCCCTATGACCGCGCCAAACTTCTGCATGGTGCTGCGCAAGCATATTGCCAATGGCAGGATCGTAAAGATTTACCAGCCGCATATGGAGCGTATCATTCACTTTGATATTGAACATCTGGATGAAATGGGCGATCTCTGCCGGAAAACCCTGATCGTAGAGCTGATGGGAAAACACAGCAATATCATTTTCTGTAACAGTGACGGAAAAATTATTGACAGTATCAAACATATCTCATCGATGATGAGCTCCCTGCGTGAAGTGCTCCCGGGACGCGACTACTGCATCCCTGCCACACAGGACGACCGCCTGAATCCGCTGGAAGTCACGGAAGAAGCCTTTATGGATATGGTTATGAAGAAACCGGTCTCCATTGCAAAGGCTCTCTACTCTTCTTTTACAGGCTTAAGTCCCCTGCTTGCCTCCGAAATCTGCCACCGCAGTTCCATTGACGGAGATATGCCGGTCGACTCGCTGGATGATGATGGCAAAAAGCATTTATTTAACAATCTCACATGGATTGCAGATGATGTAAAAAATCATACCTACAGACCGAACATCATTTTCAGGGGAAAAGAACCGATTGATTTTTCCTGCATTGAACTCACACAATTTTCGGACTATGAAGCGAAAAATTTTGATTCCATCTCGCAGGTTCTGGAGGAATATTATGCTTCCAGAAATGTGTATACCAGAATCCGGCAGAAATCCGTTGATCTGAGAAAAATCGTCTCCACTGCTTTAGACCGTAACCGCAAGAAATACCAATTGCAGGAAAAACAGCTGAAAGACACAGAAAAACGTGATAAATACAAAGTATACGGCGAACTGATCCACACTTACGGCTACGGTTTAGAGGAAGGTGCGAAAAAGTTAGAGGCACTGAACTATTACACCAACGAGATGATCACCATTCCGCTCGACTCACAGCTAGATGCCAAGGGAAACGCACAGAAATATTTTGACAGATATAACAAATTAAAACGTACTTATGAGGCACTCACCAAGCTGACGGAGGAGACAAAAACAGAGATTGAACATCTCGAAAGTATCTCCACGGCTTTAGACATTGCCCTGACGGAAGACGATCTCGTACAGATCAAAGAGGAGCTGATTGAGTTTGGCTATATTAAGCGCAAAAAGACCGATAAAAAAGCCAGAATCAAGAGCAAGCCGTTCCACTACCGCTCCTCCGATGGCTATGATATTTATGTTGGGAAAAATAATTACCAGAACGATGAACTCACTTTCAAGTTTGCAACCGGAAACGACTGGTGGTTCCATGCAAAAGGAATGCCTGGTTCCCACGTCATCGTAAAATCCAACAATGAAGAATTGCCGGATCGCGTTTTCGAGGAAGCTGGAATGCTTGCCGGATATTACTCCAAAGGACGCGAAGATGAGAAAGTGGAGATTGATTATCTGCAGAAAAAAAATGTCAAGAAACCAAACGGGGCTGCACCGGGATTTGTTGTGTACTACACAAACTACTCCCTGACTATCCATCCGGATATTTCAGGGCTGACGCTGGTTTCGGATTAAAAAATCGCAGGGGTACAACCCCTACGATTTTTTTATTTCCAGAATACCTTTCCTCCGAAATCTTCTGCCATTTTGATACATCCTTTATAAGATGCCAGATCATGATACTCATTCGGATCATGCGCGTCTACACCTACAATAAAATCATTTCCATTTTCCACGCCAAGTTTTACAAACCTGCGATCTGGATAATTGCACAACTCCCGGAAACCATTCACATTAATTTCAATTGGAATCTGCTCATCTTTTAATCTGTCTGCAAGCTTTTTCATGTACTTTGTATACAATGCTTCATCTCCGGTGAAGTTTACGATATCCGGGTGTGCCACCATATTAAAATATCCGGTATCCAGTGCATTTGTCAGCAGATCTACATAGCTTTTCAGATGCATTTCATCCGTCCAGTTTTTCCTTACACTGATAAAACTTTCATTTTCATAGAAAAAATGCTGTGCCAAAAGCAGATAATCCATTGGATACTGTCTAATTTCTTCAATTGTCGGCTCAAAAATCCCCGGAAAATATTCCATTTCCAGTGCGAGGAAAATCGTGATATCCTCCCGATATTCTTTTTTCAATGCCTCAATGGTTTTTACATAATCTTCCAACTGTGACATTGTCATACGAATCCTTGACACATATCCATTTTTGAATAAATAAGGGGAATGGTCGGAAAAGCCGATCACCTCAAATCCTTCCTTAATTGCCTCCTCGACATATTCCCGCTCTTCTCCCACTGCATGCTGGCAGCGCACCGTGTGCGAATGAAAATTACATTTTTTGTCTTTATAATCATTCATGTCAAAATCAAAATAACGTTTCATTCTACTTTACTTCCTTCATATTGATTTATCGAATGAGCAGTTTTGCAGTGACATTGTTCAAAATGGCGTGCTATTTTTTCAGGCGGAGCATCTCTGTATAGGCAAGCAAAAATGGTCCGACACCTTTGGCATCGTCCTTGACAACCGGCTCCGACATATAATAATCATAAGTACCCGGCCGTCTGTTTGCACCGCCTAAGCCTGCCACGAGACAGATTCCATCCAAATGAAGGTTTCCGTTTTCATCCGTGGAAAGATATTGGTCACAGATTCCATGAAAAGCCTTCTCTCCATATGCACGATAGCTTTCTGGCAAAAATCCAAGACGGACACCTTTTAAAAGTGCATATGCCATAATAGAGCTTCCACTTGTTTCGAGATAGTTTTTGTCCATGCCGCCGAAATTCACGACCTGATACCACATACCGCTCTCATCCTGATATTTTAACATAGCATCCATGAGTTCGACAAATATTTGTTTTAATTTTTCGTAAGACTCTCCTGCAGCTGATGCGTCTGTTTTGTCTAATGTATCGAGCAGTGCCATGGAAAACCAGCCCAATGCGCGCAGCCAGAAGTTCTGGCTCAACCCGGTGACTTTATCGCACCAGAACATTGCTCTGGATGAATCATACGCATGATAGTATAATCCGGTCTTTGGATCCCTCATATTTTTTTCAACATTAAAAAATTGCTGGAAAATATCGTCATAATTTTTTTTATCATGAAAACGGGTCTCATATTCCATATAAAACGGCTGACACATATACAGCCCGTCCAGCCAGACCTGATCCGGATAGATATTTTTGTGCCAGAAGTTCCCCTCTTTCGTGCGCGGCATCTGTGCAACCTGACTGTAAACAAGATCAATTGCTTTTCTGTATTTTTCTTTTCCTGTCAGGTCAAAAAGCTCAAACAGTGTTTTTCCCGCATTCACATTATCAATATTTAATTCATTGACATCATACCCCTCAATTGTCCCATCTGCATTCACTTTGCAGTCAATAAAATCATCTGCAAATTTCAAGTATTTATCCTCTTTCGTGATCGCATACATTTCCAGAATCGCTTTGATCATACATCCATCAATGTAATTCCATGTGGATTTTAACCCCTGCATGATTTTTTCGATGTTCCAGATGGGACGATCCGGTGTACTTTTTTCCATTAGTTCCTCAATATACTTTTCGATTTGATCCATAGTTCTTCTCCTTTTTTAACCTTCTATATCTAGGCGTTTGCGAAACTCATCTACTCTTCTTTCAATTGTTCAATTTAGTTTTTCATGAGTTTCGCAATTGTCTACCTTCTATATCCATCATAATCAATGTTCTCCTGTTTGTAAATATAT
>ULRB01089448.1_pt1 | contig 14263 bp, 6 predicted proteins | sample 1955051 | NCBI WGS metagenome assembly ULRB01 (sample SAMEA4835671, study PRJEB28245) | human gut metagenome | biome: gut microbiome; material: fecal sample | place: Denmark | collected 2008 | reverse complement strand
AGACGAACGGACGAAGGCATTTCAAGAATGATTTTCTCGCCGTTCATCCAGCCTAAGGACTCGTAGGAATGTCTGCCGGCGGCCGTCACATACTCGGCTCTGATGTTAGTCTCTCCGCCGGCGATGGTATGGTCGGTAGTTATGGAGACGGTGCTGCCTCCGGCATTGTCAGTGACGTCGAGCAGCGGAGTAATCTGCATATTGCATGGCAGCGGAGCCTCAACGCGCAGGTTCCCGTTCGGAAGCGTCTCGGTGACGAAGCGCAGTTTCCGCACGCCGAAGTCCTTCCATAGGGGAATAGGCCGCTTCACCATGCGTCCCCACGGAGCATCTCCCCATCCGCCTCTTTCAGCCGAGTCCCCGAACAGCCTGCCTCCGTCGGAGGTACGGAAGGCAGAAGGGTCGGAAGTTTGCCAACCTGCTATGTCACGGGCCGCGTCGAAGCGAATGTTTGACTCGGGCAGGCGGTAGTTCGGCAAAGAACCGTCGCAGGTCGAGCAGGCGGGATGGATGCAGGACTGCCATGTCGAGTCGGAGCGCAGGTCAAGCGCGGGGGAATCAAGGATGAATCCGGCCTTGCCGCTGTCGTTGTGCGAGAAGCCGCTTTTCCCGAAATGCCAGACAAGCACCGCGATGCTGTTCTTTCCCCTGCGCAAGAGCTTTGCGAGGTCGAGCTCGTCGAAGTAGCTGCAGCATTTGTCCTCTCCCCTTTTCAGCCCGCCCTCAAACACGGCGAGTTCCCCGTTTATCCACAGCCAATACTTGCTGTCCGCCGCAATCCGCACCACTGCACTCTCCGGCACGCGGCTCAATGTAATGTCCTTCCTGAAACACATCCACGAATTTACGGTATCAACTTCACCCGAAGCGGCGACAATCCACCTTGCGGAGCATTTTTCCTCCACGGATGCCGATATGGCGCCGGACTCATGAAAACCGGCGCCGGAAACAGCAGCCGGGAACACCCCGGTCGCAATCATAAATGAAATTAGAAAACAATGTATCCGTTTCATGAAATGCCGATGATATACGATGATACACGAAATTATTCAAAAGTCAATTCTCCCGAATCCACGAACTCATTCAGTGAGATGTTCGGGTAATATGCCGATGAGGCGGACAGAGCTCCGCCGCCCACGGAGCAGCCGGTGAATTTGATGCCGGAGATAGTTTTATCGGCGGAATAGCCGACAAATATCATCGGAACGGCGGCATTTTCCCACTTGACGTTCTTGAAAGTCACGCCCGAGATTTGACCGGCTTTACCATAATAAGAAGACGATGAGCCAATAAATTTCTTTCCATCAGTAACAGCCACGGCAAGATTGCAGGCGACCTTGTCTTCAATACGGACATTGTCAAAAGTAATGCTCTGAACAGGTCCGGGTCCGTCGCAGCCGACAGTGATTCCCGCATAGGCTGTTCCTGTAGTCGAATTTGTCCCGGCTGAGCCGATGATGTCGCAGTTGGAAACCGTGACATTACCAAGGGCGGTCTTACAGTCCTGACCAATATAGAAACCGCTTCCTGAAACGGCAGAATATACAGTGCATCCGCCAAAAGAGGACTTAATGTCCTTGTTGCTGTCCGAATTCATTGTAACACAGTTGCCCGCCGAGCGGAAGAAAGTGTTGCTTGTGGTGTTGTTATACGACACATTCATGCGAAGCCCTGTATTTCCGGTCCTATAGCCGAAAACCCTCACATTCGACATGGTGTTATATAACGAACAGTTATAAAACACTACCGGTCCGTTTCCTGCTGTCCTCACCATTATGTCCTGAACTGTGACACCGCTTGCATAATGTGTCTTGAGAGCCTGTGCTGCTCCAGATGTCGTAGCGTCGAGTATTCCGCGGCCTCTGATGACACCCTTAGTCTTGAACTCTATGCTGCCTTTCACAAGAGCACCCGCCGCAATATAGACATTCTTTTTAGTCGAAGCGGACTCTATCGTGAGTGCTCCCACATCATGCACGCCAGGGCCGTAATAGTACCACGCGACATCGTCAGAAGAAGGTTTGTCAGTTTCCGGAGCGTCGGCGAATATGTAGAGTTCAGGCAACCCCGGAATCTCGACATAGAGGTTCTCGGCCCTCGCGATGTCAAAGCTAATCCTGTTCGTGCCTATGCCCTCCACCGACAGTCCCTTGTTCTTAGGATGCACGGTGCATTCGCTCACCGGAGCCCCGGTCACTATGGAAATCCTCGTCGCACCATCGGTCTCGAAACGCGCAAATGCGGTCTGAGCCGCAGGGTTTGCAACATCATATTCCTCAACCCAGACATTCACATTGTTCGCAGAAACCTTGAAATAAGGAGAGGTCACAAGCCCCTCAACTGCAGGATAGGCGACGATTTTTCCGTCAAGCGCATCGGTCGGAACATCGCTGCCGTCGATGCTGATTTCCGTCCTGTTCACAGTGCCGGCCGCAAAGTCAAATTCCCCGGCTGGAGCGGTCTTCACGACCGTCTTGCTGCCCCCGTCAAACTCGATTGTTATTGTTAGCGTTTTTCCCTCGGTGAGGCAGAACGGGGCGCAGGTCATATAGAATCTACCCCGGGAGCCTGCCGCAAGAGTGCCGCCCGTCACATCGAGTGTCACCTCATTTCTGCCGGTTCCGACAAGTTCGGTTTCCACAGTCTCCGTTCCGCCGACCCAGAAACTTCCGCCGAGCACGGCATCCTTCGATGAAAGGCTTATTCCCGTAAGCGCAAGGTCTTTTCCCGAGGCATTCACGACCGTGAACTCCACAAGTGTTCCGAGATGATGCATGGCGAGCAGCGGACTTGCCGTTCCCTCTGCCTTAGCATATCCGTACAATGGCGAATCTATGTGCGACGCATCTGAAATCCCGTTCTGAGTCTGGTTTTCCACGGCAATATCGACAGTACCGGCAAGATACGGAGATATGAAAGAATCATGTGAAGCGTCGTATGGGAATACGGCAAAGTATTCGTTATCACCGGATTCAGGAATGAAGTCCGGCGTGGTGAACTGATTTCCATCGCCTTTGGTGAAACGCAGCCCGTGCACGCCTGAGTTCACCGCGACTATGCTCAGTTCGTCATCATCGTCCCAGTTCACGGCCATGGTCTCGGCGTCAAGCGCCGTCTTTGTCGGGACGATTTCCGTGCTGACTGTAAACGGTTCCTGTTTTTCCGACACAGGCTCAGGTTCAGCCTGACAGCCCGCCAGAAGTAGCGCCGCAAGCAGCGGCAGACATATTTTCTTATTCATAATGTTTCAGTGTTAAAAAGTATTGCCTTCAGTATAGGAATCTATTGATATGTAAGATTCTGTTTTCTGTCCACTTTCAGCGAAGCCCCGCTCCGACGATATGTCCATGATATCCAGAGACGGCATTTCATAGCGACACGAGCCGCCTTTCGTTGTTATTTCTTTCATTTTATGATAATTATGGGTTTTTATTTCGTCACATTCCATACGCAGGAATCCTCAAGCGACATCCTGCCCGACTTGCCGACGACTCTTATCTCATTCTTTCCAGGAGACAGCCTCACGCCTTCCCACACGGCACGACGGTACGAGTCCGGCCTTGCCTTTCCCAACTGAACGCCGTTCACATAAAGTCGAGCCTCGTCCATATTCGTATATACCTTGATATCAGTAACTTCTGACTGTCTCTCCGTCCATCTGCGCGAAGTTATATACACCATCGGTTCGGGATTCCAGTTGGCCTTGTAGAACCAGAAGGCATCCTTGCGGACACTGCGGTCGTAGGTCACAAGTCCTTTGTCGTTAATTCCCCGGCGGTCGCCCTCGTCCTTTACGGAAGAGCTGAAATCCGCAAAATTCCAGATATATTTTCCCCACACGAAAGTCCTGGAACTCATCTCTTTCCAATTCTGTTCGTGGCAGAAAGCCTGATACTCCTCCGGGTGCCACCCGCTCTCGTGAACCGGCCTATTCTGCGGCAGGTCACGGTGCAGAGGGCTTCCTCCGGCGCCGTACTCAGAGACTGCAATCGGAATGTAGCGGTGGCTCGCGTGAACATCGTCAAGAAACTGGCCGAGATCCTGCGGCTGTCCCTCGTACCATCCGAAATACTTGTTGTACGCCGTGAGCTCGGCCGCCTCGTCAAGGACATTCTCTTTTATGAATGTGGCGCAGACCGTCAGCCTCGAAGGGTCTTCGCTCTGGGCAAGACCGTTCAGCTCGGAGGAGAAGTCGCGGGGGTCATCGTAGTTGAAGTTCAGCTCGTTGGACAGTCCCCAGAAGCAGACCGACGGGTGGTTGAACTTCTGATGTATCATCTCTTTAAGCACTGTGCGCAGATGCTCCCTGAATTCCGCCGTCGGATAGTAGCCCGAACCGAGGAATCCTCCCGGGCCGACGTTCGGAATCTCCGTCCATACGACAAGACCGAGGCTGTCGCAAATGTCGTAGGCAATCTCGGCATGAGGATAGTGCGTCAGACGGACGGATGTCGCCCCGGATTCCTCAATTATGGAAAAATCGCGGAGATAGTCTTCCCTCAGCATCGCCGAGCCTCTTCCTTCCATGTCCTCGTGCTTTCCGAAGCCGTAGAGATCCAGATGCCTGCCGTTGAGGAAGAAACCGTTGTCCGGAGTCACGCAGAAATAGCGCAGCCCTGTCTTCACCATCACCTTGTCAAGCAACTCGGAACCGTCGAGAAGGCTTGCAGTGACAGTATAGAGGTATGGATTGGTCTTACCGTCCCAAAGCACAGGCGAAGGCAGTCTCAGACGCTGCCTGACCTCGGTGGCGTCGGAAGGAACGGACGAGACAGTCTCGCCGACGGACTTCCCGGAAGCGTCAAATATCTCCGCCCTGACGGAAAGGTTCTTTCGACCTCCCGGGAGCGAGAGCTTCGTCAGAACCTCAAGGTCGGCAAGTTCCTCGGAGACATTCTTCTGCACCACATAGACTCCCGGAGAGGCGAAATCGAGAGGAGAGATGCAGTCACGGCCCGTAATCAGCAGGTGAACCGGCCTGTGGATGCCTCCGAACACATTGAAGTCACCCGTGACGGGAGCCACATCCGTGCGGAAGGCGTTGCTTACCATAACCTCAACGGAGTTGTCACCGGCGACGACATTGTCAGTGATTTCCACGCAGAATGCCGTATATCCCCCGTGATGCTCTCCGCTGAACTTCCTGTTCACAAAGACAGTCGCGACGGAATTGACTCCCTCGAAATAAAGAAATACACGCTTACCTGCAATCTCAGTCTCATCAAGACTGAAGTCCTTGAAATAGAGCATGGTTGTTCGGAGATAATCCCTTGTCTCCAAAACATCCGCCACGTTCCATGTGTGCGGCAAAATGACTGGGACGGAAGGCGGAGTCTTGCTGCCCGTATGCAGTGCGGGACGTAAGTTCCACCCGTCGTTGAAGTCCACGGATTTTCTCTGTGCGAAAGATTCCGGGCAGCAAAGCAGCAGAACTGCCAGCAAAATAGGTATTATCTTATTCATGGTTTCCTAAAATCTTCTGAATGTCCGTTCCTTTCCGGAATAGTTGAACTTAATCATGTCCGTGTATCTGTTGACAAGGATGTTCACGTCCTTATGACTCCGCAGCGGCTCTCCGCCCATGGAACAGTTCTCGAAAGTCACGTTCGTCACCCTGTGTTCCGCATCATGTCCCCATATCATCAGAGGAACCTCGCCATTTCCCCAATGAACGTTCCTGAACACGACATTATCCACCTTTCCCGGCGTCATGTTCACGTACTGTTTCCCGTCGGTCACGCTGATTTCGAGATTCTTGTACTCGACATTGTCGCTCACCGTGCAGTCCTCGAAGAAAATGTTGGTAATCGGTCCGGGGCCGTCGCAGATTATGCTGAACGGAGACTTTCCTCCGGTCGTGCTTGTTCCGCGGCAGGCCAGAACGTCGCAGTTGCGTACAAAGACCGAATCTATCGCGCTCCTGGCCTCGTAGCCAACAATCACCCCGTCGCTGGATGCGAATCCGTAGAACTTGCAGTCGGAGATGAACGTCCTTGCAGAGGCACGGCTTTTTCCTGTCTTGAGGGTTATGCAGTCGTCCGTCGAACGGATGAAACATCCGGAAATATGGACATCCGTGTCCGAAACGAGATCGATGCCGTCGTTGTTTGCCCCGAAACCGAGAATCTTGAGGTCGCGTATTTCTATGTCTGAACTGTTTGTCGGGAGTATCATCCACCCCGCCTTCGCGCTTCTGACCGTAAGGCCGCTGATGCTGATGTTCCTGCACCTGTCAAAGTGTATGGCCGCGCCCCTTTCCTCATGCGAGGTGTCGAGCAGGCCGTTTCCTGTAATCGTAACATCGGAGCAACCGTTCATCTTCACCGTTCCATAGACCACAGCACCGGCATCGATGAACAGCGTCTCCCCGGACTTCAGCTCAATCAGCCCGGCCTCATGAACCCCGGGACCGAAGTAGCGGAGGTTTTTGGATTTCTTGGGAACAAGAATCGCCTTCTCAGAAGAAATCAGTAGGGGCGGGAGACTGTCTATCTCCACATAGGCATAGCTCCCGGAAGCCATACGGAAACTGATTTTCTTCGACCCGATTCCAGAGATTTCAGAAACGGCGTCTGACGGGCTTATTCGGCATGAACCGGAATAGTCGGCAAGCCGGATTTCCACTTCCGAACTTTCTCCGGACGGATTGAAGCGTGCCAGCGCAAGTCTCTGTTCATCACCGATATACTCACCGACGCGATAGACGAAATTCACCTCGCGGGGAGTCATCTCGGGACCTGACGGAGTGGGCACGCAGAACAATTCGGTGAAGCATTCCGCCCCATCGGCATAGACGGTGCAGTCCGGAGACTTCACAAGAGCATCGACTGCATAGCGGCAGTTCTGTCCGAAAGCGGCACTCACGGAGAATGCCGCAAAAGCAAAAATCAATATGTATTTTCTCATGTATTACCTGTTTCTTACCCTTATTTCGGAAGGAGATACGAATTCGTTGAGATTAGGAGAGATCTTCGTCATGAAATATGTGTCCGTGCCGTCGATGAGGTTGCCGCCGGCGGTGCAGTTCTCGAAGAGAATGTCCTTTATGGTGTTGTCCGCACCGTGCCCCACAAAACGCATAGGCATTCCGGCATTCTCCCAACTCACGTTTTTAAGGGTTATGCCCTTGATGCTGCCTGGCTTGCCGTGGAAGGGTGAAGTGTTCGGCATATACGCCTTCCCGTCAGTCACAATCGCGAGCATATTGTTCTCGAACACCTTGTTCTCCACACGGACATTCTCGAAAGTGACGTTTTCAATAGGTCCGGGGCCGTCACAGCCGATTGTGAAGCCGGCATGGCCGTAGCCAAGGATAGTGGTTCCGCGGCCTCCGATTATGTCGCAGTCCTTGACCTTTACATTAGTCAGCCTGCCCTTACACTCGTAGCCAACCATTACTCCGTCACTGGAGGCCACTCCGTACATAGTGCTTCCCTCTATGGCGACGTCGGCGTCAATGTCCTTGTTCTCGGTCTTGAGCGAGATGCAGTCGTCTGTGGTGCGGATGAAGCAGTTCTTGACGGTGAGGCCGTGCGGGCTGGTGGCCGGGATGCCGTCGTTATTGGCTCCGTAGCCGATTATCTTCACGTTGCTGAAAGACGAGTACTGCGACTGGTAGAGCCAGCACATCCATCCGCGCTGCGATGTTCTTGCCATGATGTCCTCAATCACGACACCGCTGGAATAATGCTGATAGACCACATTGCCCACGCCGCCGGTGACAGTGGCGTCGAGTATTCCGCGGCCGTGCAGCCTTGCGGAGCCCTTTATGTTGTCGAAGCGGATGCAGCCCTTCACGAGAGCGCCCGCGGCAATATATACATTCCTCTTCTCGACGTTCGCAATCAGAAGCTGGCCGCCCTCTATTTCATGCACGCCCGGGCCGAAGTAGTAATATGTCGGGTCGTCCTCAGCCGGCTTGTCCGTCTCCGGAGCGTCGGCGAAGATGTAGAGTTCAGGCATACCGGGAATCTCCACATAGAGATTTTCCGGTCCGGCGATGTTGAATGTGACGGTGTTCGTTCCCTCGCCGCTTACAGTGATGTTCCGGCTCTTGGGATGAACCGTGCACTTTGAGATGATAGACGGCGACTTTATGCTCATCGCAGTTCCTCCGGTCGTCGAAAACCTCGCGAATGCGGTTCTCTGAGTTGTTCCGAGATAAGGTCTGACCTTGTTCACGAAATCCTCCTCTCCCTGCTTGAACGGTGCGGAAGGAAGCTCGACGTCATATTCCTCGACCCATATATCCACGCCGTTGGCAGTCACCGTGAAGTCGGAGCTTGTCTGAAGCGTCTCTATAGCCGGGTAGGCTACAATCTCGCCGTCGAGAACCGTCGGTCCATCAGGCTTCTCCGACTCTTCCTTGTCCGGTTTCCTGTTCGGGTCGGTAAGCTGTTCCTCTTCTTTCGAGCAGCTGGTGAATACTATCGGGCAAAGCATTGCCGCAGCGATGATAAGTCTTAAGATTGATGTGGTTTTCATTTTATCTGTTTTTGATGTATGTTATTGTTTTTCTTTCATTAGCCGTATTCAACGGAATGTCTAAAGCAGAGGGATTATCTCTGTGTCGGTAGCCCCCGCATAGCCATAGGCCTGTCCGAGCTGCGCACCGGTGTTCGCGTCGATTGCCTGCTGCGGAATCGGGAACCACTGGTGATAAGGCTGCACGGTGCTGCGGGTCTCCTCCAGAACGGCGTATTTCCTGACACGCTCATAGAGAGTTCCGGTTCTTGCGAGAGTCTTGCGTCGCGGCTCCTCAATCATCAGTTCACGCGCCCTCTCATCGAGGATATAGTCCATGGTCACGTCTTCCTTTGTGCAAGGTTTCGCGTGCGCACGGCCGCGAAGCTCGTTGATGTCGTCGGCGGCCTTCTGAAGGTTCGCGTCACCGCCTTTCCTCATGTAGGCCTCCGCCCGCAGGAGATAGGTCTCGGCAAGGCGCATAATCGGATAGTCCTTCCATGTCCTTCCCGTGGCGGCCCCGCTCTTGGATTCGCCCTCGACCTTGCGCCAGCGCGGATAGAGGATGTAAAGGGAGTCATACTGATAGTCACTCGACCACTTTCGCACCTTCTCACCCTTGTGAGGCCCGACATTGTAGTACCAGTCCCTGCGGATGTTGTACTTGGAATTTCTCATGTCGTTCCAATTGTCGCCGGCCCAGATGCCGTAGTTGGCGTAGTCACTAGTGCGTATCCAGCCGACGGAGCGTCCGAGGCTGTCGCAGACTTCCATTCCGGCATTTCCATCAGGGTCCTTCAGTTCAAAGTATCTCGGCCCGAAGGCGCGCAGCCAGATGTTTCCATTGCTCTGTCCGCCGCCTCCCGGAGTGTCGTATTCCACCTGATAGCAGAATATCATCTCCTTGTTGCCTGCGGAGCGGGACTGATTGTCATCGAGAAAAAGGTCGGAGAACACGTCACCCGGCTGATTCTTGAAATTCCCGAAACGCTCCCTCATCAGTTCATATTGTCCCGATTCTATCACGCGGCTCGCAGCGTCAATCGCAAGGTCATATTCCTGCAGACATATATAGACCTCGGACAGCAGATGCCATGCTGCGGCCTGCGGCACCCGTCCCTCGGCGGAAGGGGTCTCAGGGAGCCACTGAGCCGCATAGAGAAGGTCGTCCCTGATGATTTCCAGCGTCTTTTTCCTGTCCTCGCGGACAAAGTCGGTCTTAGGCTTGCGCACGGCCTCAAGGACTACGGGAATCCTGCCGTAGAGATTGACAAGAAACTCATGTGCGTAGGCACGGAAGAACTTGGCCTCGGCAATGTAGGAGTTCCTCTGAGCCTCGCTTTCCCATTCGACGTCGTTGTTCTCGACTCCCGCGATGATGGTATTCGCCCTCGGAAGCACCTTCAGATAGGCCCAATGCCAATAAAACTGCACGCATTGGGTGTTCGGGGTTATGGAAGTAATCACATTCTTGCTTTCCGAAAGAGCCGGGTCGCCGATTGTAGCGATGTCTGTCCCGGCGTGCATGTGGAAAGGAGTTGTGGAATCCTTGAACTGGTCACGGGCAGCCTCATGCAGGGCAGCTATCGCACTCTCAAACCCGCGGACACTTGAAAGCGCCGCCTTGTCAGGGTCAAGTGCATTCGGTTTCTCCTCAAGAAATTTGGAGGAGCATCCTGTCACGACAATTGACAGGGTCAGAATCGTCAGTATATATTTCTTCATGAGCATAAATCATTAAAAGCTGAAACTCAGACCCATCATGTAGGTTCTGGCAGTAGGGTACGCTCCCGGTTCGGTGCCTGTCTCCGGGTCGAAGCCGAGCCACTGCGTGAAAGTGTATGCGTTTTTGACAGTCAGGAACGCCTTGAGACCCTTCATCCCTATCTTCTCAAGTTTAGGGTTATCGAGAGTGTAGGAAAGGGATATATCCTGAATCCTTACGAAATCCCTTTTCAGATAGTATCTCATGTTCAGAGGATTGTCGAAAACGAGCGACGGATGTGTCTGCGATTTGTTCTGTTCCGTCCAATACCCGACATCCAGCATATTGAGGGACTTCCCGGGGTTATAAGGCAGTATCCTATTGAACTTGCCCACCCATCCGTGCATCGCGTTGATGAAGACATAGAGCGACCAGTTTCCGTAGGTGAAAGTGTTCCCGAGTCCCCAGCGGATTTTAGGCTCTTTTTGGCCTATGACTCTCTTGTCCGTGGCAACTGCGCTCTTGGAAGGGTCACCCGCCTCGGTCCAAACCCGGACATATCCCGGCTTGTAACCCGCCGGCATAGGATCACCGACTTGATAGATTCCGTCGAAGACATAGTCATATTCCACATTCACCGGATAGCCTATGAACCATTTGTTTCCTATGTCATCATCCTCTTTCCCGTCTCCGTCGGCATCCTTTCCGTAAAGGCTCTCTATGCTATTGCGGTTGAAGGTGAACGAGAGATTCGTGTTCCACGAGAATTTGCCCCTCTCGATGTTCACGGAGTTAAGGGAAAGCTCTATTCCGCGGTTGGAGGTCTTGCCGAGGTTTGTCCACACCTGACCGAATCCCGTCATGTTCGGAAGCGTCTGACGAATCAGGAGGTCGGTCGTGTAGGAGTCGTAGAACTCGACCGTTCCGCCAAACCTGTTCCCGAAAAACGAGAAGTCGGCGGCGACATTTGTCGATGTCGTTGTCTCCCACTTCAGGTCAGGGTTCCCCATTCCGCTGGCATATATCCCCACAACGGAGTCCAAACCGAAGACATAGTTCGTCGTCGCGGAGCCGGAAAGAGTCCCATAAGGGGAAATGGCCTGATTTCCAATCTGTCCGCAGGAAACACGCAGTTTAAGAAGGTCAAGCCACTCCGCCTTTTTCATGAATTCCTCTTCGGAGATAATCCAGGAGAGTGCGCCTGAGGGGAATGTGGAATATTTGTTCCTGGTACCGAAAACGGAAGAGCCGTCGCGGCGGACCGTAAATGTGGCGAGATACTTGTCATTGAAACGGTAGTTGAACCTTGCCATCATGGAGACTCCGTTGTTCTGACTTCTTGAAGAAGATGTTTTCTGGACCTCGCCTATCTGGAGCGAGTCCCAGCCGAGATAGTCGTTGAAATAGTTGCTGCTTGAGGCGGTCGTTGAACTGCTGCTGTACGAATTGGATCCGTACATGAGAGTCACTCCAACATAATGCTTCTTCGCGAATGTCCGCGAGTAGTCAAGGATGTTCTCCAACACCCAGTCAAAATGTTCAGTGTGGGTCTTCGTTCCGGCCCCGGTGTCATTGCGCCCCTGTTTCTGATAGATTGAGCTGAACGAATACTGGTGGTTCCACCTGAAGCCCGGAGAATAGTTCATACGGTAACTCAGCCCCTTTATAAATGGAAAGTCAATAATGGCAAAGACATTGGCGAACAGGTTGTTGTACCTATTTTCGGCCGACTTCACCTGACAGTTGAAAAGAGGGTTGGTGAGAATGGAATCATCGACAGGATAGAGTTTGAGATTGCTTTTGTCTCCGTCAATGTAGAGTTCGGCATACGGACTCAAATGGTGTATTGAGGATATGTCAGGAGTGACCCCGTCCCTTGTTCTCTGCGAAAACATGGCGTTGATACCGACGGTCATCCAGCCCGTAATCCGGCTCTCGATGTTTGTCCGAAGCGACACCCGGCGGGAGTTGTCGTTCTTTATGAGCCCGTGTTCGTCCGAGAACATACCGGAGACATAGTACTTAGAGTGATCGGAAGAACCGGATACGCTGAGGCTGTAGTTCTGCTCCCAACCCTGCTGAGAGACCACCTTATAGGGGTCTATGGTCTTCCCGGTGAGGTAATTCTTCGCCTCCGCGTCCTGAAGGTAATACTGGATGTCCTCAATGTAGGCATCCTGTCCGTTCTGGTAGCGATAGTCGAGGGTTTTCTGGAGATATTTGGTAGGGGAAAGCAGCTTTGGGGTGTATGACCAGTCCTTGAGGCCCGCTGTCATGTCAAAACGGATTACAGGCTTTGCCTCCCCCGACCTGTGCGTCTCGATGAGAATCACGCCGTTGGCGGCTCTAGAACCGTAGATCGACGCGGAGGCGGCGTCCTTGAGCACCTGCATTTCCTTTACATCGTTCGGGTTTATGTCGCCAAGTGTCCCGTTAAACACTATGCCATCGACGACAATCAGAGGCTGGTTTCCTGCCGAGATGGAACGGGTTCCGCGAATGAGTATGGAGCCGTCCTCTCCCGGACGGCTGGAATCGATAAACTGGACTCCCGCGACGGAGCCGCGAAGAGCCTGACCGATATTGTTGTTTGCAGTGTTCTCGTTCTGCGCAAGATTGGCGTTGGAGATGGCGCCTGTCACGAACTTGCGGGACTCCTTTCCATATCCGACCAGTATGACCTCGTCCAGCAGGTTCTGTTCCTCATTCATAACGACCGCGAGAGTCGTGTTTTCACCGCAGGTCACCTCAGTGTTCCTGAATCCAAGAAACATGACCGTAAGCCTGTCTCCCTTGTTGCAGGATATTGAGAATCGGCCGTCCATGTCGGTCGTGACGCCGGTGTTGGAAGACTCGAGCACAACGGAGGCTCCCGGCAGGGGTTCGCCCCGGAAGTCGGTCACGGTGCCGGAATAATCGACTGAGCCGTCAGCCTGCCCGCGCGCAGCCGAGCTTACCATTATTTTTTTCTTATTAATCTGCCACTGGAGTCCAGCTTGGTCGAGAACATAGTCGAGCGTCGTCGAAAGACTTCTGTCCCGTATGTCCGTCCGGACTTTCTGCGCGGCATTGACCTGCGGCTCGTTATAGGCGAAGGAATATTCCGTCTGCCTTTCAATCTCGGAGAACGCCTCCCTCAATGTCATCTCATTCTTGGAGAATCTGATTTTATCAGAATCCGGCCTTGCCGCAAGAACGGAGGAAGACAAGCTGACAAATATGAAAATAAGCGTTATTGTTTTCAGTGTTCTAAAAATATTCATATATTTACAAATCGAAATATGTATGAAACATTGAGTTCTTGGATTCTTTATTGTTTCCGGTATTTCAACAGGAAGTTTCTGGCGCATTCCGGTGCTTCCTGTTTTTTATTGCATAGGCATGATGTTTTATTATAAATAATTATATTTCAAACAGTTATATTATACACAAATTCTCACCATCGACTTTTGCTTCAAAACCCGGGATGATGGTCCCTAGCACGACAAGAAAATCATCAAGGCTGTCTCCCCTGCAGAACTTTGCAGTGACGGACACGTTGTCATACTTTCGGTCGGTGACATTTACGTTCAGACCGAACTCGCGTTCTATCGTCTTAGCGATGTCGTGGATGTCCGCGCCGGAGAAGAAGATGTTTCCGGACTCCCACGCGAATGACCTCTCGACATCCGCCCTCGACTTCTTCAGCATCCTGTCTCCAGAAACGAAGGCCACCTGCTCCCCCGGAACCATATAAACCTGAGATTCAGGAGCTTCCTTCAGCGAGACCTTCACTCGTCCCTCCTTTAGCACAACCGAGCCGTAATTGTCGTCGTAATAGTCGGAGACATCGAAGGTCGTGCCCAGCACCTCAACGCTGAGATTGGGAGTCGTGACGACAAAGGGCTTCTCCGCGTTCTTGGAGACATTGAGTATGGCCTCACCGGCAATGTAAATCCGCCGGTCATGACCCGAGAACAGCTCCGGATAGACGACAAGGCTCCGCGAATTGAGAATCACCATCGTCGAATCGGGCAGCACCACTGTCTGCCGTTCGCCGGCCTGAGTATAAAAAGAAATCTGACTGATATCCTCCGCATGCCGCCCTTTCGTAAG
>ULRB01090380.1_pt1 | contig 14306 bp, 11 predicted proteins | sample 1955051 | NCBI WGS metagenome assembly ULRB01 (sample SAMEA4835671, study PRJEB28245) | human gut metagenome | biome: gut microbiome; material: fecal sample | place: Denmark | collected 2008 | reverse complement strand
ATTATATCATATTTTGACCTTAGTGTCAACATGCTCTAGAAGACATATTTCAGGAATAGTGCGTTCGCCAAGTTTTGCAGACGTATCTTCATTTTCAAGTCTTGCAATAAGCCAAGAAAGAAGTATTTCATCAACACCTTTGAATATAAAACAATCAGTAAGGCATTCATAAGGCAGCTTTACAAGATTATTATGACCGTCAATCGTCATATATATTTTATATGAGAGTTCGTCAAATTTATCGCCATAAACAGAACTATTCATATAAGTATCGAGAAAAGTCATAATACTGCCGGATTTATGCGAAATATATGGTTTCCAAGCTACCGGAATATCCGTATGAATTGTTTTTGCAGTATATGTAATAAACATACACATCAACAATTTTTCAAGTGTAGGCTCTGCATCTGAATATCCAAATGTCTGTTCAATGTGATTCCAAAAAGCATTTGTAAGACCATATTTTTCAATCTCTGCGAGATGTTTATTTTCATTAATTGAATTTTCTGCGAGAATAATTCTCAAACACTCTTCAATCGACGACACCTTAATTTTGCAAATTGCACTTATTATACCTGTTTCAATAGTGGAATGATTATACTTTTCAATATCAATATCAAAAAAGCGCTGTATTCTTTCCTGTGCTGAAAAGAATTTAATATACTTTTGAATTGTTTCTTTATATTCATCGTCTATACCGAGTTCGGCACAGATAAGAGATGCTCTGTCCACAAAGAATTGCTTTGAATAACAAACCATATCCAAAAGATGATTTTCTTTTTTATCGGGCATAGGGTAGGGAGCGTATATAAGATAGTTTGTTTCCGGGTCTTCTTTTTCAAGAAAATATTTTGTATAGAACTGATTATCCGGTTCAAGCCTATATATTTTGGCGTTTTCAAGTTCAAGGTTGTCTATTTCATCGGAAAATTCAGCATTATCGTCATACCAAAAAATCAGCTTACGCTCCTCACACGCAAATTCGGTATTGAGTTTATCGGTTATTTGTTTTAGATTAAGTTCAGCCATAATAACCCCTTATATCTTTGCTAAGATTTCAATTTTTTTGCCGTCCTGACCTGTTTGCACCTTTTCATAGTTTACCTTAACACCGTCATCAAGGTCAATATCAATACGGGATAGTGCAAGATGGGCAATCTTAGCATCATAATCTCTTGTTTCTTTCAGCTGTTTTGTCAGCTTGTCTTTCTGCTTTTCGGCGGAAGATTTTGCCTTACCGCTTTCGTTGTCAATAATATCCTGTATACGGTCAATTTCTTTTTCGTAGATACGCTGTAATTTATGCAGATATGACACACGCACATTTCCGATTGTGTCAGCATTCCAACGGTGCATATATACAAGAGCCTTGAAACCGTTCTGTCTGCCACTGTCGAAAAGCCAGTAAATCGGGCGTTTCTGATAGATTTTGTTGTGGTCTTTGATGAAATCGCCGAGAAAATAGCTGCGTATTTTCTGTCTGCTTGTATTGCCTTTTGTGCCGAGAGCATTTGCAATGAAGTCAAGATTTTCTTCAAGAGTATCTTCGCCGTAAACAGTTTTTACAAATGTGATAAATCTGCCGACAATGTCATCATCAAAATAATCTGTATCTGTAATCGGAATGCAGTTATCAACATCAGGTTCAAATGACAAGTCTGTTGCTGTTTCGTATTCTTCTGAATCTCTGAACTTAGGATAATGATATTCAGCCTCACTCATTCCTGCATAACCGCCGCCAATGGCATTACCGTTTTTATCGAGTGCAGCTTGACCTTGATACTTCCAGTAAACATCATCGAAATTACCGCCTGCAAATACAAGCCCCTCTCTGTCAAGGGAATATCTTCCGAACATACATCCGACTGCATAGGAAATAAGACTTTTAATCTCACGCTGTAAATCAGCCTTTCTTACGGTAACATCTTTATCCTCAACTTCGGGAGTAAGCTCGTCCTGCAAGCCGTAAATGTCAATGAAAATGCGGTTTAGTTCTTCCTCGTTCTTTTTTAGGGTGTTGAAACGCTCGTCACAAGCTCTTTGCCAATTTAAAAATGCATTTTCAACGGAAAGATATACAACAACTGCTGTATCTGAATATTCTCCGTTTATACCACAACGTACAACGGGAATCTCTCTTTCATCTTCAGCCATATAATCAAGGAGAGGGTGTCTTTTAAAATCCCAGCTTGTTTCAAAGCTGTCCCAATCGGCTTTGCTTATTTCTATATTTTCTTCAACCAAGTGATTTATTTTATTTTTATCTCCAGTTAATGCAAGTGGTAATCTTGCAACATCTATCGCTTGAACATTAATAGTAGGATTGGTTATATGTAAAATCAAATTGCAGATTTTACTCACCATAAACCCTAAAACATAATATTCCATTCCTTTATCATTAAAGAAACAAGGTGAACCTGCAACATCCCACAAAAAACCACTGACAAGCAGTCGTGCAGAAAAATCACCGGAAGTGATGAATGGCCATGTAATTGCTTCCCTTAAATATAGATGTTGAAAAGTAGTTTTTGAACGATTAAAATTATTTTTTGACTCCAATTAACAACATACTCATAATTACCATACCAATTTCTTCTTGTACCACCTTTACTATATGGAATCCACTTGTTTTTTTCTATATCAATTTGACTCATAAAAGTTTTGTTTAAATTAATTGAAGTGTTCGGCACTTCAAACCAAAGTCGCAAATACTTATTGTTATCACCAATGGTCATTCCAGTGATAACTTCTCCATATTCACCAATCGTCTTATTCTCAAACGCCCTCACAAAATTCTCACTCACCCAATAAGCCATCGGCGAGCCGGGAATCTTGGAGAAGTTTTCCTGATTAACAGTATAACGTTTTTCACCGCTTAAAAACAGCTTTTCCTTTTCGGCTTCACCGTTTACATCAACAAGCCGTGCATAAGTGCCTTTATAATTTTTTATGTGTGTATTGAAATGAACAAAAGCTGTTGTCTGAACCACTTCGCCGCCGATTTCATCAAATGCTCTTGCACCGAGATGAGCCATATTTACGGTTGTTTTCGCAAGCAGTTTTTCACGGAGCTTTTCATAGCTTGACAAGAACATAAATGCGTGCTGTGTTATCATAGCATAAAAACCGCTCTGCTTCGCAAATTTTCCGCATTTCTCAATGAAAACGGCAAACAAATCACTTTTGCTGTCGGGATAATTCTTTTTAACAAAATCAACAAGGGTATTATTTGCTCCCGAAACTGCCATATACGGCGGATTGGTGCAGACCACATCATATTTCTGTGTAAATAATCTGTATATCCTCATCATACGCTCGGTTTGCTCAAATCCCATATCAATAACACCGGTAAAGCCGTCAAGAGCTTCGTCAAGTCCGTCTATCTCTTTCATTTCAATAAGAGAACCGTATGTATCGCAGTTTTTGAAACTGTCTGCAAGTTCTTTTAATGCTCCGTCAACTACGGCATTTTGTACTGAGTCAAGATTTTGAAAATGTACAATGTTCGGCTTTATGCCACGTGTGAGAAAACGGCGGTCATAACGTCTTGCTTTCATCATAAGTGCAAAATATGCCAGCTGATAAGCACGTTTATCAATATCCGCACCATAAAGGTTTTTCTGCACTATTTTTACAGCTGCATCTCTTGGAGTATATCCCTGAGATTTGTAAATCTGCATAAATATATCAAAGGCAGAAACAAGTATATGACTACTGCCCATACAAGGGTCAAAGAACTTTATAGATTCAATTTTCAGATTAGGATTTTCAATATATTTTTCATCAAGTGCTTTGCGAATGTCAGGTGTTTGTACAGCTTCAGGAATGTAGTATTTCCAACCCATTTCCTCTGCAATTCTTTTTTCTGTATTTATACGAATATTCTCAGATTCCTCAAATCCTATTTCGTCTGTACCTCTGCCGTCTGCATTAATACCTTCGTGTTTTCTGACATCAACATAAATTTTTCCAAGAGAATTTTCCACCATATATCGAACAATCCAATCGGGAGTAAAAAGCTGAGTAGCTGCCGGTATTTCTTCCGATTTTATTTTCTCTTTAGACGGACGATTAAAAACTTTCGCTTTCGGTTCGATGTTATAATACTGATACATCCAGCCGATAATCTGCACCTGACCTTGAATATTACCATTTTCGTCCTCGGTTTCAATATCAAAATCTTTTTCGGGAATATCATTGACAAGATGATACACTACGCCGTCTTCATCTCTGAATGAAATATTCAGCAAGAGTTCCATATAGTTGTCCACTCTGTCAAAAAGTTCAGGAAGATAGTCATTCAGTTTATGACATTCTTTGATGAAAAGAAATCTGAAAAGTTCATCGTCCTGTAAATTCTGCATTTCTATTTTGTCAGCATCAGTAAAATCAATATCCGTTTCAAACGGAGTTGTAACCATATCAGGCTCTTTTTTTCCTGCGGATTCGGAAGAAAGCACACGAACACCGGAGGGCAAATAATCATTGACCTCCATAAAACGAATGGCTATAAGACGGTTAAACCAAGTGTACGCTGCTTCTTCAATTATGTACTGAAACGCTTCTTTATACGGCAGTTTTTCAGCTTTTGTCTTGATAGCAGTTACAAGACTTTCTCTTTTGAAAATATCATCACCCTGCACTTTAGCAGGCTCTTTCATACCAATATCATACACTTTAAGATTATCTGTAGAAGCAGGAAGTTCTTCAGCAATGCCATTTTCGGTAATTCCATATAATCCTGCTTTGTATGTTATTTCTGCAATCAGCTTATTCCTCGCCCAGATTGCAAAGTTTTTAATAGCGGTCTTATTCATTTTGACACCTTCATTATTTATAATTCGACACGAATAATTGTGTTATCCTCAATATTTTCAAGGAGTTTTGATTTAAGCGAAGAAATATATTTTTCCACATCTTCTGCTGTTTCTATTTCCCAAGATATTTCCGAACTGAGTGATTTTATACTGATGGTTTTACGCTGCTTTACAGGTACACTCTGAGCTGGAGAATTTTTATCATCATTTGCGACAAGGGAGTGAGAAGGTGTAAGTTTCGCTTCTTCTGTATCGATTTCGTTAATACAGCGTGTTTTAAGTGCATCAGCTTCAAGAGGTATATTTTTAAGATTAGCTATATCGTTACAGGTACGAGCTTTGTTTCTTAAATCGTCAAACAACCGAATAAACTTGTCAACGAGTTTGCTCTTACAGGATTTATCATCAAGATAATCAAATACACGTTTTCTTTCAGATTCGATAGCTTCACTGACGGGCTTTGCTTCTTTGGTAAGAAGTGCCGTATTCTTTTGAGCAAACTCATCAAGCATTTCCGGCAGCTTGAAAATTTGCCCATAGGGGGAAGATGATTTAATAATTTTTGAAATCTGTTCTGCAATAGCTTCAATTTCAGCGTCAACAATATATGTTTTGCTTCTTTCATATATGCGAAGATATTTCAAAGCCTTATCAAATATATTAACTTGTTCGCCTGCAAAAAAGTCTTTAATCGGAGCATAATCCTCAGCAAAATCCAAGAGTTCATCTCTTTTGTTATAAACTGTATTGAAAAACTCAAGTGTATAATTTGTTTGCAAAACGTGATTGAGTACAGTAATACCGTCTTTCAAAGTTGTTTTTCCTGGATATGCTGTATTGTCTGTATACTTTCCAAGAAGCACTTCAATGTTAGTTTTGAGCTTTTTTGTATTTCTGATGAAATCATTCATTATACTGTCATCATCATCAACTGACAGTGTGAATCCGAACAATTCCTTTGCAACTTCTTTAACGGATTTCTTCTGTTTATCTCCCGGCTTTTCTTTTTTTTCTATCATCAATTTTTCAAGATATTCTTTTCTGGTAATCATCTTAATAATTTCAGCCGATGTCTTGTTAATAAGTGTAACCGCTTCATTATTTACCCAAAAAGCAATATCTCCATCCTTAAAGAGTCTTGCGACAAGCCATTTAACATCTGCCTCAATGAATCCATACGGAACACCTTGAAAATGATTCATTATCGTTTTTAACGATATTCTTGTATGTGTTGCTGACGAGTTTGCTATAAATGTACGCATATCACTTAGAGCATTTGCGTTCGGTGTATCAGATTTTCCGTCAATGGTAAGCTGAGTTGAATTACTGAAAATATTATTAATATCGCTGTCGCTCATAGGTGTATCAATGTAAGACAACTTGTGATAAATTGTTCTGACAAGTTTGCCGACAGCTTCGTTTATACGAGTAACAGGGTCTTTTGCAGATGTTTTAAGCAAATCTCCATTAACATATATATCAGCGCTTTTGAAAGCTTCTTCAAGATAAACTCTTGCATTAGAATTATGGTCACGAAGTTCAATTTTTTTATCAGCTATAATTTGCTGATATTTACGTACACTTTCGTTTGCATCATTTCTTAAGAATTTTTCAATTTGTAAAACAAGGGTGATTTCATCAACAAATGCTCTATCTTCCGGTAATACAACAAGTACGCTGTTAGTTCGACCCGAAAGTAAACGTAAAGCTGTTGAATCAATATTTTCATCACTATTAGGAGTGATTATTTTCAACGAAATAGGATATGATTGATTTGCCTTATACGGCTTATCATCAACGAACTGATTAAATCCGAATGAGTATCGTCCGTTAAATGCAGGATACCTGTACTTCTTTATGTCATACAAAGATTCAAATACTATTTCAGAAATTTTATGTGTCTTTTCAGCGGGGTCAATTACTTGTGCTTCAACAGCTCGGTTAATTTCTTGCTCCTCATTAGTCAGGAACACATAAACATCGCCGCTTTTTTGTACATATGTTTGTTTAACAAGTATCCTGAGTGCATCTTCCACTTTCTTTTCAAGTGCAAATCTATCTTCATCAATTTTGGAAACCATAAGACTTGTTATATTATGGACAGTCGCTTTGATTTCTTTGACATACTTTATCATAAAAAGAACTTTAAGCACATTGACATTAAAGCAATTTTCTTCATGGTTAGGATTTACAAATTCATTATCCATTGCTCTTTTTATTACAATACTGTGAGAATGGTCAATGAATTCTCTGATAGGTTCATAGAACATACAAAACGGAACAACTGCACCGAGTTCTTCATTTTTTAAAGCCATTGCTGATTCTTTAAAAAGTGCGAGCAGAGAACGTTCACCATCAGCCATATGCTTTCCTGATGAACTGAATGTTCTGATAGCTGTAAGTACATTTCCGGTTAGGACGAACTGATATGGTACAAAAGGATATACATTAGCAAAGTCATCAGCATTTTTATATAACTTTTGTTCCGCTGTATCCTTAAAATCAATGATATTTCCGATTGCAGTGCATTTTGTTTCATACAATAATTTCAAACTTTGTTTACCGGTATCGTTTTTTGAAAGAATACGTTTTTTAATTACCTCATCAGCGTTGGCAGAGGAAAGTGAAAGTCTTGTATCAAATCTGCCTTGTATCTTAGAAAAGTCAACACCTTTTATTGTTTTTGAAACTGAATCGATATCCTGCTGACTTGTAACTACAACCCATGCTTTGCCTTTGCAAACATCGCCAAGTTTTTCAACAATAGTTTGAAGGTTAAGCATAAGCTGTGAATTATCGGCAATATACTGTCCGATTTCGTCAACTAAAAATACAATATGATGCTTGTTTCCTTTCTTTTTCAAATAGGCATTAACTTTTTTTGCAAAATCTTCAATGCTGATATTGTACGGTTCAGTGGATTTTTCGCAGAAGTTTTTAGCGGCATCTTCGCTCATAAGACCCACTCTCGTAACAGCAGAAACTATTTCGTCCTGTACAAATATAGGTGAATTTCTTTCTTCAATCCAAGTTGAGCCGGATTCTTCTTCAAATATCTCAATAAATTGTTCGTATTTTCCTTCATCGACCAAACGGCGTTCAAGGTCGGCAATATAAGGTTCTGCACCACAAAACCCCTGCATTTCATTGAATACTTTAAGAAAAACATAAACCAGATATTCTTCTGTATGTTTGCCCGTACTGTCACTCTTTGAATCAATGTTAAAAAGAATAACATCAGATGGAGTGTTTGCTGCCAGTTCCATATCAGCAATGACCATTGAATCTTTTATCTTATTGCCTTCTTTAAAATAATCTATTGATTTTTTGCCTGCAACGATTTTGTTTTCAAGAAGATATGCAAGTGTTTTTAAAAAGTGTGATTTACCGCTTCCAAAGAAGCCTGAAATCCATACGCCAATACGTTCTGTTTCTCCAATAAGACCTTTTTTATAATTACTGAAAAAAGTCGAGAAGTGCTTTTGAAGTTCATTTGTTACAACATATTCTTCAAGTTCTTGTTTTTCAATAGATTCACGATAGGATATTTCAAACTCGTTAGAACCTGTTCCCTTATCAACTTTGATAACGCCACGAATTTCTCTGTCAATTTCTTTTTCAAATATATTTTTGATAATCATAATATTATACTGCTCCCTTATTATTCTACGATTTTAAACGCTCTGTAATAATTATCGTCTTTAACATTATTAAATAAAATAAGCTCCTGCCCTGTATATTTACCCGGATAAAAAGTTACAACAGGAACATTATCTATAACCATATGCAGATTATTCAGAATAGTATGTGAACGAATTATTGGATAGCATTTCCCTATACCTGTTATAAAAACTATATTCTTATCAGTTGTGTGTTCTTCAATATATTTTACAATCAATCCATCTGTAGATGATACCTTAATCATATTGGCAATACCTTTACTTAATTTATCAAATCCGTTTTTTTTCTCAATTTCAAAACATTTTTTAAGTCTGCCTTTTTCCTGCAAAATATCAATCATAATATCATATAAATCAAAAATTCTGACAGTAAATTCATCAGATGACAATTCGCTTTTTTTTGCAATATATTCTATTCTCTTGCGAACAATAAGTTCATCTTCCGCAGGATAATCAAAGATATAGTAACCTACTTCATTACTAAGACCTCGGTTGTGTCTGAATGACGGCTTTTTAATTTCTTCTTCAAGTCTGTCAAGTCTATCATTTAAAATGCTCATAATTAATACACTCCCGTGATTGCTTTTATAATATCATCTTCGCTATTGGATTTAAGATACCTTTCAAGTTCTATATCAAGAATTGGTGGTGTTATGATACGTTTTTTTTCGTGTAAAGTAAGAAGATTAGATTCAGTTAGCATTGTGATAAAAGAACTGCATAGACGTTTTTTGGTTCCATCTGTCCATTTTGCTACATCAGTATTTTGTAAATTCTTATTTTTAAAAAATATATTCATATCAGAATTCTCAATAAATTCCATGCCAAGACATATTTTTTCTCTATATACTTCATTTACAAAATCAAAGAAAATTCTACTGTTTCTCAATATACAAATTAAGTTTATTATTTTTTGTGTGGATAAATCAGAAGAAAAAAATAAATGCAGCAATTCTCCGTCAATAGTTTCAACTCTTCTTCTAACATATCCATATATGCGTTTTGAACGATATTCGTTAGGAGAACCAAACAAATTATTTTCTACGATTTCATTTTTTATGTCTTCATCTGAAACATTGTTCTTTTTCAATTTTAAATATTCTTTAAATTCTAAGAACCAATATGATTCAGACATAAGACCTGCACTATAAACTTCTGTAACCATCCTATATCATTACTTTCTAAAATTTGTATACACTCTTTTTTATTATAGCATAAATTCAAGATTATTTCAAGCAAAATCGAAGCGTTTATGGAAAGTTTTTTGAAAAAACAGACAGTATTTCAAAATGTGAAATGCTGTCTGTTTCTATCATTATTCTATTTCCTGTTCACTCATACCTGTCAGCTTGGTCATATACTCAAAGTTGATTCCTGCCTTTTCGGCAATTGACAGAGTAAGTGCTTCCATAGCCGTTTCAACGTGTTCCACAGCTTTCGGCGGTTGAATGGTACGCTTTGTAAAAATATCGGATTTTTCCTCAAGCTGATTCTTGTCAAATTTCTTTTCCAGTCCTGCTACAAGATTGTAAGATACATCATCGGAGAAATATCTCTTGTTGCTCTGACTGTGAATCAGACCGTATTTTACATAGAAATCATCATACTGTGTGTTCAGCTGTGCCTGCAAGCCCTTGATGACATCATCAGGTTTGTCCAGTTCCTGTGCTTCAAGCAATTCTCTTGTGGTATCACGCAATTCAATAAACGCTTTCATTCTGCGAAACTGCTTGTTGTCTGAAGCCATTACCTTGTGGCACTCATTCTCTTTCTTTTTGAAGAATACAGCGTTATCTTCCACAAAGAAGCTGTAATTACGCAGATTTGATTGGCAATCAGGGTGAGTATGTTCTTTTCAGCAGAGGGTAAACTGTTTATATCTGCCGTGCCGATATTTGCCGTTGGGATAATGGCGTGATGTCCTGTCACTTTGCTGTTGTTGATACATCGTGAAATATCGGGGTTCTGCACACTTCCGAACAGAAAAACGCTGCCGATGATACGAACAATTTCAAGAGCCGTCTGCTCCATATCCTCACTGAGATATTGGCTGTCGGTACGGGGATAAGTGACGAGTTTTCCTTCATACAGCGACTGCACGCAATCCAATGTCTGTTGTGCCGTGTATCCGTAAATCTTGTTTGCATCACGCTGTAAGGTGGTTAAATCATAGAGTTTGGGCGGATTCACACTCTTTATCTCACGATTAACGGAAGTGATAACTGCCGTATTACCGTTACAAGCCGAAATCAGTATATCAGCAGTATTTTCCTCATCCATTCTTGCAGAAGAAAGAGTAAATCCGCCGCAATCCAATTCACAGGTAAAATATTTCTGCTTGACGAAATGATTCACTTCAAAATCACGTTTTACAATCATCGCAAGAGTGGGAGTCTGTACTCTGCCGATATTCAGGGGCAGATGGTATCTCACGGAAAAGAGCCTTGACGCATTCATTCCCACAAGCCAATCGGCTTTTGCTCTGGAATATCCTGCATGGTAAAGGTTATCGTATGTACACATCGGCTTCATGTCGGCAAGAGCCTTACGGATAGCAGATTCTTCAAGGGATGATACCCACAGACGTTTCACGGGTTTTCTGCACTTTGCCATATGGTACACATACCTGAAAATGCACTCTCCCTCTCTGTCTGCATCGGTTGCACAGATGATTTCTGTAACATCAGAACGGCTCATCAGGTCTTTGAGGACGTGAAACTGTTCCTTTGTATTTTCCGAAACCTTGAACAGCCACTCTGACGGTATCATCGGAAGCTGTGAAAAGCTCCATTTCTCCGACCAGTTGTTTCCATAATCGTTTGGGTATTTCAGACCGACAAGGTGTCCAAGACACCACGATACCATGTATCCGCTGCCGTCTATGTGTGTTTTCCTGTTTTGGTCAGCACCAAGGACTTTCGCAAGTTCTCTCGATACTGAGGGCTTTTCGGCTATGACTAAAATTGACATGGATAACTTCCTTTCGCTTTTTATTTCTATTTCCCAAAAACGAAAAACTCTTGATTTTGGGAAATAGATGAATTGTTTTTCTGCTTGTCATCTCATTCCTGATTTTGTATATGTATGTCGAATTTCGATTAAACATATGCACTGTTTCAGAATTTTTTTATTAAAATCGTGATTTAGCATTGACATTGGCGCATAAATGCTCTATAATAAACTATAGAAAGGCGTGTGATGATGTATGTTATGCCAGTTTACTTTTAGAAACTTCAAATCGTATAAGAATGAAACAATTCTTGATTTACAAGCTGTAAATGGACAAAATTTTCAAGAAGCATTACTAAGCAGTCCAAATGACAAAAATGAATTTCTTCCTGTATCAGTTATTTACGGACCGAATGCCGGTGGAAAATCCAATGTTCTTTCAGCATTGAATTCTGTTATTTCACTTGTTATGAAGCCTGTTCTTATGTTTGAAAACAAACTGATTCAGTATGAAACAGTTGAACTGACTCCGTTTCTTTTTGACGAAACATCTTCCAAAGAACCTACAGATTTTGAAATTTATTTTCGTCCGAATAATGATTATGAATACAAATATTCGATTTCGATTACCAATGGTAAAATTGAAGAAGAAAACTTGTACCGTCGTAAACTCGGAAAAGGCGGCAGAATTACTGTTATCTTTGAACGTTCTTCCAACAGAATAACCCTCGGTGCAAGCATTAATAAAAAGAATATCAATCTTGACGTAAATGAACAAATGCCGTATCTTTCCTTTTTGTATATCAATTACAAGCTTGAACCTGTTATTCTTGCAATCAGCTGGTTTCAAAGCTGTATTATCCGCAACTATGCGAACCCTGTTACAGAACGGCATCTTATCATCGGCGGCGGTGAAGAATTCAAAAAGAAACTGATTCTTTTAATGAATGAAGTCGGTATCAATATCAGCAATTTTGAATTTGTAAAAAAATCAGATGATGAACGCTCTTACAAAATCATTTTTGAGCATACAGTCAACGGAAAAACATATCAGCTTAATATAAATCAGGAATCTGACGGAACACAAAAGCTGTTTAATGTGCTTCCGCTTGTACTGATTGCATTGAACGAGGGCAGATTGCTTGTTATTGATGAACTTGATGCAAAACTTCACCCTAAACTTCTGAAATTTATCATTATGCTTTTCAAAAATCCTGAGATAAATACAAAGAATGCTCAGATTGTATTTACTTCCCACGATGTATCAACTATGAAAAGTTCTGTTTTTCGCATAGATGAAATATATTTTGCCTGCAAATTTGATGATGAATCAAGTGACCTTTATTCACTCTACGAAATGAGAGATGAATCGGGAAATCACATTCACCCAAGTGCTGCCTTTGATAAGCAGTATCTCGAAGGACGCTATGGAGCAGACCCATACTTCCGTAACATTATGGATTGGAAGTGATTTTATGTCGAAGAAACCTGAAAAGAAAAGTGATAAAAACAAAGGGTGGATGAAAAAACGACGTGACAACAGCCGAATGATTGCACCTGAGTATCATTTGATTGTAACGGAAGGTACTAAAACTGAACCAAATTACTTTAATAAGCTGAAAGAAGAAATCAACAGAAAATATGCACATCGTATTACAATTAAAATTGAGGGTATTGGTGAAGGTTCAAATACATTGACTTTGCTGGAACGTGCAGATAAAATTGCAAAGGAATATGAAAAAACACATTCCATACAGTTTAATCACATCTGGTTGGTGTATGATAAAGACGATTTTCCAAAAGATGACTTTGACAACACCTATTACCGATGTCTTGCCTTATCAAAGCAAAGTGATTCAACTGTTTATCACGCTCTTTGGTCTAATGAATGCATTGAATACTGGTTTTTGCTTCACTTTATGCTGTTAAACTCAGCAGTATCAAGAAATGAGTATTATCCCAAATTGAGCGATAAACTGAATTTCAAATATGAAAAGAACCTTGATGATATTTACAGCCTGTTAAAGCCACATTTAGAAACAGCCATCAAAAACGCAAAACAGATTGCTGATAGAAATGATGGTCTGCCCCCGTCAAAATGCACCCCCGGTACTGCTGTTTATGAGATTTTTGAAAAACTGAAATGTTACCTTGACTGAGTATAAGCACAGCCGTAAAAAGCTGTGCTTTTCTATTTCTCCTCGTCCTCCTTATCAAATCCACCCAAAGCAGCCTGTACAAAAGCCATGGTTGCGACACCGAATGTTCCGCCGAGGACGAATCCCACAAAAAGCCATACCATTTCAGTATTCCACCTTTTCGCCGTAATTTATCTTCTGAATCGACCGGATATTTGCTCCAAGGTCAAGACCCGACCAGTTGAAACAGCCGTAATTTCCTGTGAATTTCACGCAATCCGGCAAATATCCGTCCGCATGGATAAATTCAATGATGGACTTTCCATTGTTTCCGAAATCGTGGTATCTTCTGTCACCCTTGCTGTCACAGATTTTCACGGTAAACTGCACACCGTTTTCCAAGGTCACAAGAAATCTGTCACCGCAATAGCCTTACCCGAAAGATACCGTGAGAGCGTAGATGGAGCAATTCCCGTCAGTCTTGCAAGCGTTTTCTGGCTTATATTGATCTCGTCTAAATACCGACATAATGCCACGCAGAAGCTGTCCTTGTTCTGCTCATTGAGATCATCAGTCCCGTAAACGTAAACTTCGTAGCTTTGCGGCTCCTCATGTTCGCTGAATAATGAAATCTGAGGAGTATGTAAATCATTCATAATACCGGTTCCGTCCTTTCTGTCAGACGGAAATCAGCAAATGAACATAGTAAGCCTGTCATTCGG
>ULRB01032483.1_pt1 | contig 14410 bp, 10 predicted proteins | sample 1955051 | NCBI WGS metagenome assembly ULRB01 (sample SAMEA4835671, study PRJEB28245) | human gut metagenome | biome: gut microbiome; material: fecal sample | place: Denmark | collected 2008 | reverse complement strand
CCCCGCCTCTCCTCATAATTGTATTTTACATAATCCCCATTATGTAACAAACGGGGCAATATATGCGTGTAATTTAATTTTGGGGTATTCTTCAACCTTCCAATGGAAGCTCGGTTAATGAAGAAATGGTGTATTGGGGGTTGTATTGGCTTTCGCGGAAGCCTTCAAGATTTTGAGGATGGATATTGAGGTGGTTTGTGTCAGCCAGCATCACTGTTTTCCATCCGAGCTTGTTGGGCCAGTAGAAATCTTTCTCGGGATTGTCACCCACGTATGTGAATGACGTTTCTTGGGGATTCCTTTTCATTATCAGTTCATAGGCCGTCGGCCAATGTTTGTCTGACCCGACCTCTTCTGAAATGAGAATGTTGTCGGCTGCGATATATTTGTCAAGCCCCAGGGCCTGGATTTTGGCACGTTGAGTCTGTAAACGTCCGTCTGTAATCAGTCCCAGGGCTACCCCCTTGGCTTTCAGTTTATCGAGGATTTGGCGTGATTCGGCAGGCAATGTGATGTCCGGTTTGTGGTATCGATAGACTGCGAGCATACGTTGTATGTCGAACAGTTCGTAACTGTCTTTTTCGAGCGCGATAGCTGCAAGACGGTCAAAGCCGGAGGCCGTGTCGGGGGCGTTCTTAATCAGCTCGTAAGCTTGGGACGACGGCATTATGTCGGAATCTTCGGCATCCTCTGCGACTGCCCGAAGTCCGGAATCGACATATGCGATTTCCTTGTAGAGGGTATCATCGAGATCGAATACTATCATAAGTAACGGATTTAGTTGGTTACTTTAACAGAATAACAATCTGTGACCTCCGATAGGTTCACTTTCCCCTTAATACTTCACGCAGCGCATTGATGACGGTCGCAATTTCCTCGTCGGTGAGAGATGAACCGCTTGGCAGACATAATCCTCTGTCAAACAGCCACTCCCCTACTCCGCTGGTGTCTCCATTTTGGGTGGATTCGGAATAATACGGGCAGTCGGCATATATTGGCTGCATGTTCATCGGACGCCATAACAGGCGCGTTTCTATCCCTTTGTCGAGAAGTGCTAACCTTACTTCATCCGGGGTTTTGCCTGTCAAGTCTTTGTCAATCAAAATGGTTGAAAGCCAGAAATTCGAACTTACATTTTCCGATGGGTTGTCCTGAACGGTAACTCCATCGAGGTCTGACAGTCCGGTTTTGTAGAGGCTGTGAATCTTCCGGCGACGCGCCACTCTCTCGGCGAGTTCTTCTATCTGTGCGCATCCGATGGCTGCCGAAACATTGCTGAGTCTGTAATTGTAGCCCAATGACTCGTGATAGTAGTACGGACGGTTTTCCCTGGCCTGTGTGGCAAGGAATCTTACCCGCGAAGCTCCCTTCTCAGTATGACAAATCAAGGCTCCACCCCCTGATGTGGTTATGATTTTGTTGCCGTTGAAGCTCAACGCACCGAAATTTCCGAGTGTGCCACATTTGTGCCCGTGGTATTCCGATCCGAGTGCTTCCGCCGCATCTTCCACCACCGGGATTCCATATCGGCGTCCGATTTCCAGAACCTCATCCATCTTGGCTGGCATACCATAAAGATGAACCACGACAATCGCGGCGGGCAGTTTACCGGTAACTTTGAGACGGTCTGCAATCGCTATGTCGAGAACTGACGGATCAAGATTCCAGGTCTCCTTTTCGCTGTCGATGAACACTGGTTTGGCTCCAAGGTAGACGATAGGATTACAGCTCGCCGCGAAGGTCAATGACTGGCAAATCACCTCATCCCCAGGCTTCACTCCCGCCATCACGAGTCCGAGATGGATGGCGGCTGTACCTGCTGAAAGTGCGACTGCATGCCCCGCGCCAAGATATTGGTCAAGACGATGTTCGAATTCATCCACATATGGGCCTAAAGGCACAATCCATGTCGATTCGATTGCTTCACTCACATATTCCTGTTCTTTTCCTGCCAGATGGGGCAATGATAGTTTAATCATCGGTTCTGTAATTTTGACAGTGCAAAGTTATGGAAATTATTCTCCAATGGCAAACAAAACGCCCCGTGATATCCCGGTTTATATAATTAATGTGGCATCTTTCCGTTATATTAACTGACGGCCTGCGGCGTAAGCCGAAGAGACCTCTTATTCATCCTTTTCGACAACACGATGAAATTCAATAGAATATATTCCCTCTCCCTCCTTTCTTTGATTTTGACTATGTTTTGTCCGGTGATTGCCTCCGGGCAGGTGTCGATTCATGGAAAGGTGTCGGATATGGACAACCAGCCGCTGGAATTTGTCACGGTGCGTATCGCCGGAACTGCCATCGGCACTTCCACAGGTCTGGATGGTTCTTATCGTCTGACTGCACCCCAGTCAGACACGATAACTGTCGTCTTCACCTGTATCGGATATGACGAGTTGCGCCGTCAATTGATAAAGCCCCACGGGGATATGGCGCTCACAGTCAGGATGAAGACCAAAGACCACGCTTTGACCGAGATTGAGGTAACCGATTTCCGGAAGCAGACCGGCCAGATGCAGACAATCGACAAGGATTCATATAAATTCGCAGCAGATGCCACCGGTGGCTCGGTTGAATCCATGCTGACAACAATCGCCGGGGTCAACTCGTCGAATGAGATGTCAAGCCAATATTCTGTGCGAGGTGGTACTTACGATGAAAACTCCGTGTATATCAACGGGGTCGAAGTTTATCGTCCACAGCTTGTCTCTTCGGGTCAGCAGGAGGGCCTTTCCGTAATCAATCCTGATATGGTCGGGGCCATCGGGTTCTCGACCGGAGGTTTCGGGGTCGAATATGGCGATAAGATGTCATCGGCTCTTGATATCACCTATCGTGAGCCTGAGGCATTCGAGGGCTCTTTGTCCTTGTCCCTGATGGGCGGTTCGCTCACCATCGGCCAGAGCAAAGGGAAGTTCTCACAGCTTCACGGTATACGCTACAAGAGGAACGCCTCTTTGCTCAGCTCCCTTGAATCCAAAGGGGAATATGATCCTAATTTCTTCGACTATCAGACCAATATGGTCTTGAAACTGAACAAGAAATGGAAAGTCTCCTTTCTTGGGAATATCGCGGTAAACAATTACAAATTCGTCCCTGTCAGCCGTGAGACTAACTTCGGCACATCCACTGACGCCAAGTCTTTCAAGGTTTACTTCGATGGCGGTGAGAAAGACCGTTTCGAAACCTATTTCGGGGCATTGAATTTGCAGTATCAGCCTTCGCGCTCCACCTCTTTCAATCTGCTGGCATCGGGCTATCTTACCAACGAACTTGTGGCGTATGATATCTCCGGTGAATATTGGCTTGATCGGGCAGGAACGACCGGGGAAGGCAATCCTGACAATGCCATTGGAGGGGAACTCGGTGTGGGTCGTTACCATGAGCATGCTCGTAACCGTTTGAAGATTTCTGTGTTCGGTCTTGGACTTAGCGGCCATACTTCCATCAACAATCACAACCTCTCCTACGGGGTGAATTTCAATCATCAGACGATTATGGAACGCACCCGTGAATGGGAGCTGCGCGACTCCGCCGGTTATACCCTCCCGACTGACGGCCAGAACATCCGGATGATATACAACCTGACATCCAACCATGATGTCTCCACCAACCGTATGGCTTTCTATGTGGCCGATTCCTACCGGCTCAACAGTTCGGCGGGTTACTTCGCCTTAAACGGGGGTGTACGTTTCTCATACTGGGACTTTAACAAGGAATTCCTTGTTTCCCCACGCCTGAATGTGGCCTTTATTCCGGAGCGAAACAATTCGCTGACATTCCGTTTTGCCACCGGGCTGTATTATCAGCAGCCTTTCTATAAGGAGTTTCGCCGCCCCCAGGAGGATGAGTATGGCAACACTGTCATCTCACTCAACAATGAGATAAAATCTCAACAGAGTCTGCATTTCATCTTGGGTGGTGATTACACTTTCCGCGCTATGGGGCGTCCATTCAAGCTGTCTGGCGAGGCATATTACAAAAAGCTCAACAAGCTCATCCCCTATGAGGTGGACAACCTGAAAATCGTTTATGAGGGTGTCAATCTCACTGACGGCTACACGATGGGGGTGGATTTCAAACTGTTCGGACAGTTCGTGCCCGGCACTGATTCCTGGATAAGTTTCTCGCTGATGAAAACGGCCGAGAACCTCAATGGTGTGACCGTGCCGCGTCCGACCGATCAGCGTTACTCATTCGCGCTGTATTTCACCGACTATTTCCCGAAATTTCCCAAATTGAAATTCTCACTCAGGGGAATCTTCTCTGACGGCTTGCCTACCACCGCGCCTCATTCTACCCGCGATAAAGGGTATTTCCGCGCTCCGGCTTATAAGAGACTTGATGTCGGGCTTAATTACGCCCTCCTCTCCCCTCTTAAAGAGGATGACACCCCTTCCGGGTTGCACAAATGGCTGAAGAGTGTGTGGCTCGGGGTGGATGTGTTCAACCTCCTCGACATCTCAAATGTCTCAAGCTATTATTGGGTGACGGATGTGAACAATATCCAGTATGCGGTCCCCAATTATCTTACCCGCCGCCAGTTTAATGTGCGACTTACTGTAGACTTCTGATACTCGGCTCTTTTATATGTCCAAGACCACACTGAAGCGGGAGCTTGTCAATATGGACAAGGAACAGCTCATAGAGTTGATTCTTGAGGTATATGCTGCCCGTAAGGATGCAAAAGAGTATTTCGAATTCTTCCTTAACCCCGACGTGGGTAAGCTTCTTGACAAATATGAACTGGCTGTTTCCAAGGAACTTAACCGCACTAAGCGGGGTGGATATGGTAAGGCTCGGATTTCATTCATAAAGAAACAGATTAAGGAATTTGCCTCCTTTCAGCCCGGATTTGAGTCTGAAATCGAGTTGATGTTTTACACTATCAGCTACGCTTTGGCTGCTGAGAGTCATCTGCATTTTCCAGACACGCTTATGCGTGGTGTCGTCTCCATTATGAAGGGGCTTGTAGATGTGGCGAATGCCAATTATGTGGCAGACAAAACTTTGACGCGTCTTGGCTCGTTGTTGGCGGATTCCAAGGCCGGTTCACGTTATTTCCGCAGGTATCTGGGTGAAGAGTTGGCCTCATATTTGGCAGAAATTGGCCATTGAGTATGGTTGGCTTATAAAAGTGGCTTAAAGGGATAAATTCTTATCAATTTGCCCCTGAAAGAAAAGGGCAATCAGCCATAATCGGAGGGATGTTGTGTGAAATTGCGTGCGTATTGTAATAAAAATGTAAATTTGGTCATTATTGCAACTTGCTAAAAATCATAATGTTGCATCGCTATTGAAAATATTTAGAAATTTTAATGAAAAAATGCCAAAATAATTTGGCATTTCAAAATATTGTAGTAACTTTGCGTCGTAGTTACAAGACTGTTACAAAGCTATATCAATTGTAAAACATCAAACTATTTTCATTATGAGTTCTAAAAATTTTCAGACCAAGCTTCTTGATCTTCAGGATAATCTCCTGAATTTCGCCTACTTGCTTACGTCTAATAGGGATGATGCTTATGATCTCCTACAAGACACCACGCTCAAAGCACTCGACAATGAGGACAAATATGTCGAGAACGTGAACTTCAAAGGATGGGTGTTCACGATTATGCGTAACATCTTTATCAACAACTACCGCAAGGTTGTCCGTTCTGCGACAGTGATTGACCAGACTGAGGACCTCTATCATCTCAACCTGCCTCAGGAGTCGGGACTTGACACTCCCGAAGGGACTGTGGCCGCCGGGGAAATCTCTACCGCCATCAATTCATTCTCGGATGATTACCGGATTCCCTTCACTATGCATGTGGCCGGTTACAAATACAACGAAATTGCGGAGAAGATGAATCTGCCCCTCGGCACAGTGAAGAGTCGCATCTTCTTCGCCCGCCAGCGTCTCCAGAAGATGCTCAAGGATTACAGATGATATTACGCCTGACTTTTACCAAATTCAAGTTTTATTTACTTTGCTGTAATATAAGCAACTCATAGGAATAGTATTAAGCAGATGCCGGAAGATGTTATGTCATAACATCTTCCGGCATCTGCTTTGTTATAGTGTGTTGCTAAGATAACACTGGTCAAAAATGAATCGTTTATTTCGTGGTCGTTCCGATTTCATACTTGTTTATGTCAAGTAAGTTGCCAATTTCCTCAAGTTCTTTGTCGCTGATACCCATCGCTTCTTTGTTTCGGGCATTTAATTGCTTTGCCACACGAGTTGTGTTTTCAAGAAGTTCAATTGTCGCTGGGATACGTTCCATTGTGAGGCGCAAGTCTGTGTTCCTCATAATTGACAATACCGGTGTTGTTCCTGACACCGTCCATTCGTTAAAGCATTCGCGAAAAGCCCTGTTGATGTCTGAATTGATTTCACGAATCAAGTCACTATGGAAATCAATGATGGAATAACAATTGCTTATACGCCCAATCACCTTCTCGTCATCGAGATATTGCCAGACCTCAAAACTTGTGGAGAAAATGCTTTCAGCCTTGCTGTCGGTCATAGTGTAAATGTTTTGCCCTATTAAATCGACAAACAGTTGTATGGAGTCTGAATGTATTTCATTTATGCGGTCTGGAAAATAATCAGATATTTGATTATACAGGTTTTCCTTTGATTTGAGTATTTCAATTTCACGCTCCATCAAATCGATTCTGACATCAAGATTTCGCAAGGTGATTCGGGTTACTTTGCGGGCCATTTCTTTTTGCTCTGCTCGTTGTTGGATATGAGTCACCCCAAAAGTAAACACAATACCTTCAACTGTGCCAAATACCCCTGCTATTGCTGCCTGCCACCAGGCTCTGTCATAAAAACGTTGTTTTGCCATCTGATATTTTTTGTTTGCAAAAATAACGATATATTAGGATATTGACAAAATTATAATTAGCTAATGTGTGAACTGCGTGTGAACTAAATTTTAACGATAGCTGTGGTGTTTTGCAGGATGTTGGTTATCTGCTCGCCTGCTTTTTATAAATTGGAGGATTCAATTTGTCAAATCAATATGACAAATTCACGGATTCTTTGTATATTTGCGGTGTTAATCCACCAACTTTTTGTGGCACAACAATCCGTATCTTCCCATGGAAAAACGAATCATAGAATGTGTCCCGAATTTCAGCGAGGGACGTGACCAACAGGTCATCAACGCGATTACTTCCGCGATTACCCAGGACGGCAAAGCCGAGAATGTGAAACTCCTTGATGTCGATCCCGGAGAAGCCACCAACCGCACTGTCGTCACCTTTGTCGGAGAGCCTGAGGCGGTTGTCGAAGCCGCATTCAGAGGAATCGCTAAAGCTGCCGAACTTATCGACATGTCAAAGCACCATGGCGCGCACCCCCGTATGGGAGCCACGGATGTTTGTCCCCTGGTACCGGTCTCAGGCATCACGCTTGAGGAATGTGCCGAGTTGTCGCGTGAGCTTGGCCGCCGCGTGGCTGAAGAGTTAGGTATCCCTGTGTATGCCTACGAGGCTGCTGCTTTCAAGCCCGAGCGTAAAAATCTTGCTGTCTGCCGTAAAGGGGAATATGAAGGTCTGGCTTCACGCCTTGGTACAGAGGATGGTGCTGATTTCGGTGACCGTCAGATGGATGAAAATGTTGCTCGCACCGGCGCGACGGCCATTGGTGCCCGTGATTTCCTGATTGCGGTGAACTTCAATCTTAACACCACTTCAACACGTCGTGCGAATGCCATCGCATTCGATGTCCGCGAGAAGGGCCGTCCCAAACGTGAGGGAGGTAAACTTACCGGGAAGCCACTGAAAGACGCGGATGGGAATCCGATTATGATTCCCGGAACCCTGAAAGGAACCAAGGCCATCGGATGGTATATCGACGAATATGGAATCGCCCAAGTGTCGATGAATATCACGGACTCCAAGCTTACTCCTCTCCACAAGGCATTCGATGAAGTGTCTCGGGCTGCCCGTGAGAGAGGTGTCAGGGTGACTGGCACGGAGATTGTCGGATTGGTGCCAAAAAGAGCGATTATCGAAGCCGGCAAGCACTACCTGCGCTTGCAGCAGCGTTCGCTTGGCATCCCCGAAAAGGAAATAATAAAGATTGCCGTCAAGTCGATGGGGCTTGATGAACTCAAGCCATTCATCCCGTCGGAAAAAATCGTCGAGGATATGGTGGCATCTGATGAAGTCAAGGGAAAGAAGCTGGTAGATATGACCTGCAGCGACTTCGCGGATGAGACCGCCTCCGAATCTCCAGCGCCAGGCGGAGGGTCCATATCCGCATATATGGGTGCCCTCGGAGCTGCGCTGGGTACGATGGTCGCCAACCTTTCCGCTCATAAACCGGGATGGGACGACCAGTGGGAGATGTTTTCCGATTACGCCGAGAAAGGACGCGACATTTTGGGACGCCTGATGCGCCTTGTCGATGAGGATACTGAGGCGTTCAACCGGATAATGGCTGTCTTCGCTATGCCCAAAGCCACCTCTGAAGAAAAAGAGGCCAGGGCGGCTGCGCTTGAGGCTGCCACAATACATGCTGCGGAAATTCCTTTGCAGACTATGAAGACTGCTTTTGAGGCGTTTGACCTTCTGGAGGCTATGGCCCGCGAAGGCAATCCCAATTCGGTGAGCGATGTCGGTGTCGGCGCACTTGCCGTCAGGTCGGCGATACTCGGCGCACAGCTTAATGTGAAAATCAATGCTGCCGGAATCAAAGACCGTACTGTCGCCCAACAGTTGATTGACGACGCGGAAGAGATTGCCGCGTATGCCTCTTCCCGCGAACAAGGAATCCTCAATATCGTTAATGCCGTCATTGAATGACCTCCTCAATATTCTAAAGAAATGACCTCAGAAGAATTCAAAAAAGATATCCAGGCGGGTATTCCTGCGCCTCTCCCCTCTCCTCGTCCTTATGATCCGGATGTCAACCATGCGCCGCGGCGCAAAGACATCCTGACACCGGCGGAGAAGGAGCTCGCCTTGCGTAATGCCCTCCGTTATTTCCCGCCGGAGACCCATGCCGAACTCGCTCCAGAGTTCGCCCGTGAACTGGCAGACTATGGCCGTATATATATGTACCGCCTTCGCCCTCATTACGAGATGAAGGCCCGGCATATCGACGAGTATCCGGCCCGTTCGCGTCAGGCAGCCGCAATCATGATGATGATTCAGAACAATCTGGATCCGGCGGTCGCGCAGCATCCCCACGAACTGATTACCTATGGGGGCAATGGTGCGGTGTTTCAGAATTGGGCCCAATACCGTCTGGTGATGAAATATCTCAGTGAGATGACCGACAATCAGACGCTGGTCATGTATTCCGGTCATCCTCTTGGGCTGTTCCCGTCTCACCCTGATGCTCCGCGAGTGGTGGTGACCAATGGTATGGTCATCCCCAACTATTCCAAGCCTGATGATTGGGAGCGTTTCAACGCCCTCGGAGTCTCGCAGTATGGACAGATGACTGCGGGCTCATATATGTATATAGGACCGCAGGGTATCGTGCATGGCACAACCATCACAGTCCTTAATGCCGGACGTGCCCATCTTCCCGCAGGAGAGGACTCCCTGAAAGGTATGCTATTTGTCACCGCCGGACTTGGCGGTATGTCTGGCGCTCAGCCCAAGGCCGGAAATATCTCCGGCGTGGTGAGTGTGACAGCTGAAATCAATCCAGCAGCTGTGGAGAAACGTTTCCGCCAGGGATGGGTTGATGAGGTTCATACCTCCCTTGACGAATTGATTCCGAGAATCCGTCAGGCAGTCGGGGACAAAGAAGTTGTATCGATGGCTTATCAGGGGAATATCGTTGACCTTTGGGAGCGACTTGCCGAAGAGGGTGTCACTGTGAATCTGGGTTCAGATCAGACATCTCTCCATAATCCTTGGGCAGGCGGATATTATCCGGTCGGTTACACCTATGAGGAGTCCCGTCGGATGATGGCCGAGGAACCTGAAAAATTCCGCGAGGCTGTTCAGGAATCATTGCGTCGCCAGGTGACGGCTATCAATAAGCTCGCCGCGAAGGGGATGTATTTCTTCGATTACGGTAATGCGTTTTTACTGGAATCCTCCCGCGCGGGAGCTGATGTGGTCGGCGCGGATGGCGCGTTCCGTTATCCGTCGTATGTCCAGGATATCATGGGCCCGAAATTCTTTGACTATGGATTTGGTCCGTTCCGATGGGTATGCACTTCGTGTGATCCTGCCGATTTGGCCAAGACCGACAAGATTGCGGCGCGTGTTCTTGAGGATATGCTTGCTGATGCCCCGGAAGATATTCGCGGCCAGCTTGCCGACAATCTCCATTGGATAAAGGAGGCTGCCGAAAACCATCTTGTGGTAGGGTCGCAGGCTCGAATCCTGTATGCCGATTCCGAAGGACGCACACGCATAGCATTGGCGTTCAATGAGGCTATTCGTAATGGTGAGATTTCCGCACCGATTGTCCTCGGACGTGACCATCATGATGTGTCGGGAACCGATTCACCTTATCGCGAGACCTCCAACATCACCGACGGGTCGCAATACACAGCTGACATGGCTGTGCAGAATGTGATTGGCGATTCCTTCCGTGGAGCCACTTGGGTTTCGCTTCATAATGGCGGCGGCGTAGGCTGGGGCGAAGTCATCAATGGTGGTTTCGGTATGGTGATTGATGGTTCCGAAGAGGCTGACCGGCGCATCCGCAATATGTTGCTTTGGGACGTCAACAATGGAATCGCACGCCGCTCCTGGGGACGCAATCCCGGCGCTATGGATGCAATCCGACGCGAGATGAAGCGTACCCCCGGTCTGCAGGTCACTATCCCCAATATAGCCGACGACGAAGTGATTGCCGCCGCGCTTGCCAATGAATTCTGACAAACACTAATCGAAAGAACACAGATATGGACGATCATCATCATTCCTGTCATTACATATCCCCTGAGTTGCTGACAATAGAACGTGTCGGCGAAATACTTGACAAAAAAATGAAGCTCGCGTTGAGCGAGGAGGCGGAAAGACGCGTGTCTAAATGCCGTGACTTCCTGGACAAAAAAATGGAGACCGCCAAGGACCCGATTTACGGGATTACCACCGGGTTCGGTTCATTATGCAATATCTCCATTGATTCCGACCAGCTTTCCCAGTTGCAGAAAAATCTTGTCATGAGCCATTCCTGCGGAGTAGGCGAAGAGGTTTGTGACGATGTTGTCAGGCTTATGCTCCTGCTGAAGGCTCAATCATTGAGCTATGGCAACTCCGGAGTGCAGCTCGCCACAGTCAAGCGGCTTCTTGACTTCTATAATGAGGACATCTTGCCGGTGGTGTATTCCCAGGGATCTCTGGGCGCGTCGGGCGATTTGGCGCCCCTTGCCCATCTTTCTCTTCCCCTCCTGGGACTGGGACAAGTCAGATACAAAGGGGAGAAACGCGACGCTTCCGAAGTGCTTGCGATGATGGGATGGAAACCGCTGACGCTCCAGTCAAAAGAGGGGCTGGCTTTGCTCAACGGCACCCAGTTTATGAGCGCCCACGGAGTTTACGCGCTCCTTAAATGCTCGCGCCTGTTGCGTCTTGCCGATAAAATCGGTGCTATGTCGCTGGAGGCATTTGATGGTCGCCCTGAACCGTTCGGCAAGGAGGTGAATGAGGTCCGTAACCATGCTGGCCAGATAGAGACGGCTGAGGTGTTCCGCGAACTGTTGAAAGACAGCCGCATCGCCTCACGCAAAAAGGCACATGTTCAGGATCCTTATTCATTCAGATGCATCCCTCAGGTACATGGCGCGGCCAAGGACACCTTCCATTTCGTATGGGACAGACTCCAGGAAGAGATTAACGCCCCCACCGACAATCCCACTATCTTCCCGGAGGAAGACCTGATAGTCTCTGCCGGAAATTTCCACGGGGAACCGATTGCGTTGCCTATGGATTTCCTTGCAGTGGCAATGGCGGAAATCTCAAACATTTCCGAACGTCGAATATACCGGCTGATTTCCGGTGTAAGGGGCTTGCCCTCTTTCCTGGTCGCCAAGCCCGGGCTGAACAGCGGCTTTATGATTCCTCAGTATGCCGCCGCTTCGATTGTGAGCCAGTCAAAAGGGCTTTGCTGGCCCAATAGTGTCGACTCAATCCCCTCATCCCAGGGACAGGAAGACCATGTCTCGATGGGGGCGAACGCTGCCACTAAATTGTTGCGCGTGGTTGACAACACAGAGCGTGTCCTCGCGATAGAACTGTTCAATGCCGCCCAAGCTCTTGATTTCCGAGGAGCGTCGGATGCGTCCCCCGTGTTGGCCAAATGGCATAAGGAATACAGGGAGGTTGTGCCGTTTATCGAGAATGACTGCGTGATGCACCCCTGGATTGAGGCGTCAGTGGAGTTCATTCGTCATAATTGATGGTGATGGATGCGAATAATCGTTTGCTGATAAAAAACATAGGAATGCTCGTGGGATGCTATCCAAGTGCCCCCGGCGTTCTTCGCGGGTCTGAGATGAACCGGGTACCGATGTTGGCTGACGCATGGGTCGCCATCAAAGGTGAACGGATAGAGAATTTCGGGCTGATGGGAGAAGTCCCCGACGGAGATGGTTTCTCGCAAGTCGTGGATGCCTGTCACGGATGGCTTTTCCCCTGTTTCTGCGATTCCCACACTCACCTTGTCTACGCCGGAAGCCGAGAAGGTGAGTTCAGAGATAAAATCGCTGGGTTGTCTTATGAGGAGATTGCCCGGCGCGGAGGCGGGATACTGAATTCCGCCGACCTGCTCAACAATACCTCCGAGGATGATTTGTTTAATGCCGCCTCGCGTCGCTTGAGACAATGTGCCGCGACCGGAACTGGGGCTATTGAAATCAAGAGCGGATATGGTCTGACCCTTGATGGAGAATTGAAAATGCTCCGTGTCATAAAGCGGTTGCGGGAATCATATCCTATGGTCGAAATCAAATCCACATTCCTTGGTGCCCATGCCGTGGGACGTGCATATACGGGCCGACAGGATAAGTATGTCGATATGCTTGTGGATGAGCTTCTCCCGGCGGTTGCCGCCGAAGGATTGGCAGACTATGTGGATGTCTTCTGCGACGAGGGTTTCTTCACAGTCGATGACACGGCCCGGATTCTCAGCGAAGCTGTAAAATTCGGAATCCGTGGGAAGATACATGCCAATGAACTTGCTGTGTCAGGTGGTGTGCAGGTAGGAGTCAAGTATGGCGCATTGTCTGTCGACCATCTGGAACGTATAACTGATGTTGAAATCCAGGCACTTGCCGAATCATCTACAATGCCGACTATGTTGCCCGGCGCGTCATTCTTCTTGGGAATACCCTATGGCAAAGCCCGTGAAGTGATTGACGCGGGTCTGCCTCTCGCGCTGGCCTCGGATTATAATCCTGGCAGCTCCCCATCCGGTTCGATGCGGTTCGTCGCGTCGCTCGGATGCATAAAAATGAAGTTGACACCTGAGGAGTCGTTGAATGCCGTTACCGTCAATGGGGCCGCGGCTCTTGGTTGCCGGGATATCGGGTCAATCTTTCCGGGTAGCTACGCATCAGTGTTTATGACCACACCCCTCCCCTCTCTTGCATATCTTCAATACGCATATACCGAGCCTTTGATTACCCGAGTCATACTGAAAGGGCAATCATTGCCTGCATAATCCCTGTTAAAGTAACCGGTGGTTGCCGTTTTGGAATACCTGGCAAGGTTTTCCTCTACGGCAACCACCGGTTGCGTTATGGATTTCGGTAGTTTCGGAAGGCAGAGTCTTGTTCAGCTTTGTTTCAGGAATTATAAATGTAATCGATCAACAAGTCGAGATCCGCTTCCTGACGGGCTTTCACGATACCGAAACGTTTCTGCCCCAATTCTGACAGCTCTTGGTGGTATTCCGGATTCAGCACGCGGAGAATTCTCATCTGCATTTCCTCTATGTCATATGGGTTGAAATACAATGCCCCATCCCCGCAGATTTCGGCCACAGAAGTGACCGGGGACGCGAGAACCGGTACTCCGAATCTCATCGCCTCCAATGGCGGGTAACCGAATCCTTCGTTGAGGGTCGGATATATGAAACAGAACGCGTCGCGATACAATGCCGCCAGCTGATGGTCGTCAACATATCCCGGGAATTCAAATTTATCGGGATTACGGAATCTGTAACGGAATGCGGATGGATTCTTGACACCGGTCACGACAGTTTTGGTGTCGGAGATTACCCCGTCAGAGTAAAGACGGTCGAGTGCGATTATGGCACGGAGATTGTTCTTTTCCCAACGGTTACCGCTGACAAGTAGGAAATATTTGTCTTTTCTGATTTCCGGAACCGGCTCCACTGTGGCGGTACAAGGACTGTAATACACATTTATGTGGCTATTCCGCTGTCGTGGAAAAAACAATTGAATTGAGGATTTCGACTGCTCGG
>ULRB01049464.1_pt1 | contig 14415 bp, 10 predicted proteins | sample 1955051 | NCBI WGS metagenome assembly ULRB01 (sample SAMEA4835671, study PRJEB28245) | human gut metagenome | biome: gut microbiome; material: fecal sample | place: Denmark | collected 2008 | reverse complement strand
TCTTCCGGCAGATTCATGGATGGATGGCGTGTAAAGGTAAAGCCGATCAGTTTGCGAAGCTGTGCTTTCTGTTTGGTGCCCATTACCTCCCGACAGACTTCCTCATAGGAAATGCGGTACGGGTTGGAACGGGTCTTTGCGTACACGTCCAGTTCCTTAAAATCTTCCGGCATTGCGTAGTTAAACAACGATAATCCGTTATCGAAGATCGGTGCAGGCGCAAGGATTTTTCCGGTATGGTTATCCCGAAGCACACCAAAGTTTCCAAAGTGCCTGTCCTCATTGTAAATGACCGCATCGAAAACCAGCATGCTGCACATCTGCTCATAAAAATCTTCGCCAAGAGATTGGTAATAGTCCAGACATTTTTTTAGGGTCGGCTTTTTCAGAATTCTGCCGATGGGAACAAACGAAGTGTCTTTATCGGTAAACAGCTTGCACTTGGACGCCAAAATGCCTTTCCATTTTTCCAAATCATAGGCAACACAAGGAAGGTCCATGGTCTTTGCGATCTGGCACGCATAATATTCACTGTATGGTTCGTTTCCGGTATTTGCTCCGCCTTCTGTGCCGCCTTTGTATAGATAAATCCCCTCGCCCTCAATCAAGCGCCATGCTTTTCGCAGCATACCGTTTGTGGTCAGCTCCGGTGAAGTGGAGAAGGCTTCTCTGCTTCCGCGCGCGCCCGTATAGGCAACCAGCGCAAGTGCTTCAGAAAAACGGTTTTCATAGAGATTGTACGCATCGAATTTTCCCTCAAAACCCTCCGGCACGATCCAGTAGCTGTCACCAAGCGACAGCCCCATACAGACATCCATAATTCCTTTCGTGTCATTGGCGCTAAGCCCTAAGGTATTTAGGATTTCATCAACAAACTGCCGATTCTTCGGAATCACTCGTTTTTCCAGCCAGCTTACAATTCCATCTGGCGTAAGTTCTAAATCCAGCGGAAAAAGGAATCTCTTTTCTGCATTTAGGTCAAGCATCTCTGCCTTTAGTCCCTCTAAGCCCTTTGTCACAAGCGAAAAGGTCATGAGAGTTTCATCATAGATACGAAGGTTGTATGTGTTCTCCACTGCATAACACTCCTTTCTTACTGCAATTATATATGATTATTTACCTGCTGTCAGCTATTCTTTTCATACAAAAGCACACAATTTTTGCGAATTTAGCGTGCCGGCGCATCATGCGGTCGTTCTTTCTGCCGCATCACGCGGATGCCGTCAAAGGTCCTATAAAACATCTCCGGATAGCGAAACCGTAATTCATAAGATTGCGCGGTTCAGTGGAAGCCCTCTCAGCTTTCCTTCCTCGTTACAAACAATCACTGCATCGTCATCGAAGTTTGAAAACTGCTCAATATAGCCTCCGACTGCTTTCTGCAAATCCTCCAGGGAATCCGTAATAAAAATCCTTTCCGGCTTCTTCATCGGACAAATCAGCAGTGCCTCTATTTTTTCTTCCATTTTATCGTGCCTCCTGCTCTTTATGTTTCGGGCTTTGTTTTTTCTGCTTTCGTTTTTGTTTTTCTTCGTCCGGATTCAAAATGTCATTGGCATGAAAACTGTAGTAATTTTCCTTGTTCTCTCCGACGATAATGTGATCCACTACCCGAATGCCTAAAATTTTTCCCGCCTGTTCCAATTGTTTTGTGGTGCGTTTGTCATCCTCTGACGGTGTCAAATCTCCACTGGGATGATTATGCATAAGAATAACAGCCGCAGCATTCGATAAGATACTGGCTTTGAAAACCTCGCGCGGATGTACTAAAGTGGAATTAAGCGATCCGACACTTACCACACTCATGCTCAACGGCTTTCCCTTTGCGTTTAGATGCAAAACACAAAAGGTTTCTCTGTCAGAGTTTTGTAACTCCTTTTGCATGAGAAAAATGGCATCATCCGCAGATTGAATCAGTTCATTCCCAAAGAGCGGTGTATCATCAATCAGCTTGATACGTACCACATTCAGTTTCGTTTCGTCCATTGCTATCCTCCTTACCGTTCTCAATACTTCCGTCCTCAATAATTAGCATCACATTTTCCTTCAGCCCGCTCTTGAGATAGGCTTCAAGGTCTTTGCGGTTCATGTATAAAATTTTTTCCTGCTCCATTTTGACTCCTTTCCTCCATTTGTTTCAGCTTCATCAGATAATCGTTGACATCTTTCCCGCAGGGCGGCGGCGCATTGATGACTTGATAGTCGTTTTGAAAGATTTCAATTATCGCCTGTGTAAAGCTTCTCCCCGCACTGTCATTATCAAGGTGCAGCTTGATTACTTGGATATTTGTTTTTTCGCATAGCATTCGCTTAAGAGATGGCGGAAGAGTGCCTCTCGAAAAAGCACATCCGCCAAGGGATACATAATGTTCCGCTTTCCAGTCCGCGCCTCGCAGTTTTTGCAAGGTTGCATAGGATAGCAAGTCGATTGCGCTTTCAAAGACATGAACGGTAGTAGACTTGCCTTCCAAAAAGGAAAAGGCGTAGGCTTTCCTGCTTCCTGCCGCCTCGCCTGCAAAGCGTTTTGTTCCGGTACTTCGGAGAGCCGCATAAGCAGGCTCTCCGATTTCACTTAATCCAACAAAGACTGCGTTATGATGTGGATAAGATTCATAAATCAGTCCTTTAGAAACAAAGTCGTCTATGATATCCCTGTCAATACCGCGCTGCATTAGATAGGCTATGACACGCGTACTCTCCTTTGCTTTTTTTGGCAGACAAAACGGAATCTTCGCTTTCATGCTTTGTGATGGTTTCGGCGCAGTCTCTGCAAGCGGAATCCGTTCCAGTTCCAAGATATGCAGTGCCGCTTTGCGAAACTCCCAGCCTTCTACCGCGACCAGATAGTCAAGCGCACTTCTGCCGCCGATGCTGCGCGACCACCAGTACCACTTGCCATGATCGATTTTTAGGCTATCATGTGTTTTCGTTTGATAGCGATTCTGCCCAATCGGGACAAGCTCCCAAGGCTGTTGCAGCTGCAGATAGGTTAGCAGATCAAGCTGTCTTGCCTTTTGAATCATTTCATCTGCAAGCTTCACCATTTTTCCTTTCCGCCCTTTCCTGTTTCTGATATTTAATTTCCCGGTCTGCTGTTTTTTGGAGTGAGTTTGATAGCACCTCCATATAATCTGTTTCTTCCTTTAACCAGTACTGATAACAAGTTTCCAGCGGTTTTGGCAGTTTCAAAAGGGCCTTTGCCTGTTTTTCATCAAGCCCGCCTTCCTCAATCGCAAACAGAATATCTCTTTTCGCCAAATCTTCAAATGCATGCTCAAGTGCCAGATTCGCAGGCAGCTTTTCAAGTTTTCCCCGAAATTCTTGATATTCTCTGTCCATTTTCCTTAGAAGTTTTTCCGCTGTTTTACCGTTCATACTCGCGTTCCCTCCTCTTTGGCTTTTCGACTGCAAAGTCCTCATGCATCATCCGAATCTCTCTCGTTCTGGCATCGTAGCAGTAAACGTTATCTGACAGAAAATCCTCCGGCTCGACGGTACTACGGTTGACAGTTCGTACGATGTCTTTTACTTCGGACAGCGCCATGCCTTCTTTTTTCGGCAAGATAAGCACCTCATGCACAGAGGATGGAATAATATAAAACGGAGTTTTGATTCTTTCTGCGATCTGTTTCATCAAATCCGGGTACAGCATAACAGCTGCACCCAATGCACCTTGTTCATTTGTTAGCGCATATAAGTTTTCGGTCAAGTTTCCCGTCTTTTTTAAGTCGTTTTGGACTTTTCCTTCAAAAATATATGCATTCACACTGGATAATCGTGCGGGAAGTAAGCGAGGCATGTGCTCTAAGGCTGCGGTTTCTAGGTCTTTTGCCGTTACAGCCCATTGGCTGCACATCTCTTTTGTTATTTTTGTGTGCATTTGGGGACTTACCTGCAGATAGAACACTTTTGCCAAATCTTCAAATGGCAGATAGACCGCGTCCTGTAATAAGTTATTGCTGGCATTGCGATTTACCAGCACAAAGGTGATGCTGCTTTTCATGTTTTCAAAGTTCTGCGGCTGCATCGCGACAATCTGATCAAAAAGCGCCGCCCTTTGCTTTTCACCTCTCTGATAATCGTCAGCCATCCTTTTTAAGATGTTGCCGGCAAATGCCCCCTGCGCGATAGCATCATAATATGGCTTCACCGGAAGCACAGGTGCTTTATCAGAAATGCCCCGAAGGCTTACCTGCGTGAGGCTTCCACCGTTACGCAAGAGTTTCTCATGGAAAAAAACTTCTCCATGCTGATAATGTACCGGAAAATAGGAAATCCACTCTTTTTTCAGCATCTCCTCAAATTGTGATAAGGTAATCATAATCTGCTTCCTCCTTTTCTTCGTTTTCTCTTTCTGTCAGCAGTCTGTCATAGGCTGCTATGCGCTTTTCTGCCGTTTCTGTTTTCGGCATGGCTGTTTTTTCCATAATGAAATTCATGTTTTCCTCCTTATTCATCTGGTATCTTTTGTCATTTCTTTTGTTCTTGCTTCTTCTTCGACTTCAACGCACTCCTCTGTAATCTGCTTTATTATGCAGGAAATATCGCTGTGCGATATTTCCGGAATAACGACAAAAGCACCTTGCGGGGTGTCGCTCATGCGTGAGCGACATGCGTGCATAGAAATCTTCGATTTCGTTATGCACACTTTTGTCTCTCCTGTTTTTCTTCCGCGGCGTCCTCCTGCTTGCTTCGTAGGCTCAGCATTGACAGCAGCATACCCAAAAAGGCAAGCCCTAACAATGCAATCCATCTGCACAGGTCTGTTTTGTCTCCGGTCTTTGGCACGTCGTTTGGTTTATCCGGCTTCTCCGGTTTTTCCTTGATCGTTACCGTCTGCCCGTCATCGTTCAGATCGGTATGCTTTGCAATGAGTTTGCCCGCTGTCTTGGTCTTGGTATCGTACTCATAGCATTTCTCAAATACGACAAGCTTGCTGCCGTCCTTGATTGCGGTGGCATTAAACGTGAATGTCAGCTTGACGGTGCCGTTCTTCGTCTTTGGTGTAAATGTTTTCTCTGCGGTGACTTTCTTGCCGTCTACTGTCAGAGCCTTGCCTGCCTCCTTATGCATCAGCGTTCCCTTCATGATATAGGTCTTGCCTAGCTTTAGGTTAAAGTAGGAAACGGTATCGACAATCGTTACTTTGTTTCCTGCCTGCACAGTTTTTTCTCCATCCGCACCTGTTGCCGTCGTTCGGATAAAAGGTTCTGTGATTTTTTCGTTCTCAACCTCGACCCGCGTAATGAGGTCTACGGTTGTGCTTGTGTCAATCAGATGGAAGTCTGTATCCGCTTCGTAGCCTGTCGGGGCTTTGACCTCGCGGTAGAAGAATTTTCCTTTATGGAAGACAGTGACTCTTGAGATGCCGTACTGTCCTGTAACCATATTCTTTGTCACCAGCTTTGCATCCGGCACGAGCGTGATACCGTCTTCTGCAAGTTTTGCAGACCAAAGTTCAAACTCTGCTCCGGCAAGGGATTCTCTTGTTTCCTTATCCACCTTCTTGAGTTCGATCTGATAGGTTGAGCCGCCACCGCCCGGAGTATCCGGCGTCTTCACGTTTCCAATCACAAACTGATATTTCGGGATGCCCTTGATGATGCGGAAGCTGTGATAGTCGTAGTCCTCCGGCGCATAGCCTGCCGGAGCCTGCACTTCGCGCCAGAAGTAGATGCCGTAATCCAGATTTGCGATGAAATGTCCGTTTGCATCGGTCGTATAGGTGCCGAGTTTGCTGTCCGGCTCTACCGTCCACTCTCCGGACTCTTTTGCAGACCAGATTTCAAAGACTGCACCGGAAAGCTTTTTGGTTACGTCGTTCTTATCCACCTTTACAAATTCCACCTCCGGCTTATGCTCGTTCTCAATCGCAAAGCCATCCTTGTTATCGGAGCTAAGCTTGATCATCAGCTTATCCGCAGACGTGTCCTGTCTTCCGAGGGTGACATTCTTTGCGAAGCGGAAAGTCTTTGCGGTATCGAACGCCCCTGTCGAGGTAATCTGCGGGTGCGCATCTTCGAGGAAGAGTCCCGGCAGCACGTTTTCGATTTTCGCGCTGACTACGCCGTACTTATCCATCGAAACGGTGACGAGTGCATCGGTACCGATCAGCGAAAGCGTCAGCTTGTCCTTGGTGTTTAGGGTGATCAGACCCGATGGGTCAAGCGTTTCGGTTACGCTCTTTTTGCCGCTTGTGCGCGTAAAGCTTGATTGGATTACGTTATCCACGCCGTTTGTCACAGAAATGACGGCGCTGTGTTTGAAGATCTGATTGCCCTTTGGCGTAAGGTTTCCGGTCTTGACATCGACAGTCTGAAAGCCCAGCTCCGGCTTTGCAGGGTCAATGAGTTCTTCCCTAGTGGTAATGGTCACAGACGGTTCATGCGTGATTTTTGCGTTCAGCACGACATTTGCCTTGTCACTTCCCGCGCCTGTTAAGGTAAACTCCGGTGTATAGGTTGTCAGGTCTTCTCCTGCGACCGGAGTCCAAAGCTCCTCATAGGCTGCATGGTATCCGGTATAGGTGCCTCTTGGGGTAAAGGTCTTTGTCACGCCATCTACCGTATAGTCAAAGCCGTTTCCGCTTTCAGACGGTTTGACGTTCAGCACCTTGCCGTTTGGCAGGGTGATATTGGTCGTTTCGCCTTTTTTCGTATCTACGGTGATTTCGGTATAGTCGGTATTTGCGGTGATTTTGATCTTCTCATCGATAGCGGTAAAGTCAGCATCCAGCGGATAGGAAAGTCCGTCAATACTGATCGCGGGCATCGGAAGTCTTGCTTCTACCATGATGATGGTTTTGACATGATGCTTTTCTTCGAGGACAAAGCGTCCATAGATACCGTCATGGTTTACATAGTCAAAGGCAGTATCATCCGAATAGTCCCCCGCTTCCTCCTTGACCGCGAAGTGATATTTCAGATCGCTTAGGATATGGTCCTCTGTGGTTTTCATTTCCTTGAGGTAGTAACGTCCCTGCGGCAGCTTGGTATTTACCAGAATGCTGCCACCCGCCTCGTAGGTGATGGTGAAAACGTCAAGCAGCGTATCCTTTTTGATTTTCTTTGTGAAAACCTTTAAGATGCCGCTATGCGCTGCCTTGATCTCCTCTGCCGCATACAGTCCAAATTTTACGACCTGTCCCGGCTGCGGCGGTTTATACTGGCTCGACTGGAATCCCGTTTCGAGGATTTTCGACAGATCAAGCTGTGCTGTAAAGTATTGGTTCTCAAAGGTGTTCAGATTCCACACCAGCGGCGTGAACTGATTCTTGTATTTCAGCTCTACGAGCTGCTCTTTGCTGTCATTTAAGTATTTTTCGCCTGCCGCCAGTTCTCTGATGATGTATTTTCCAAGCGGAAGGAGCTTTGAGGTCGCTTTTCCGTTTGCATCTGTGGTGATGGTTTCAATCAGATGAGACTGTGTGTATCTTGTCGTCTTATAGACATTCGACAGATCCAGTACGCCAACGCCGCTGCCGGATGCAGTTTCTGCACAGTAGATATCCATAGTATAGCCGTCCGCAAAGGTCAGCTCTAATGGGGTATCTTCGCCTTGATTGGTAACGATCTCGATTGCGTACATCGTCTCGCCGCCTGCCTCTAGGGACTCGATGCGTTTTGCGACAACCGTAATGCCGTCAGAAAGTCCGTCTCTACTGGTAAACTCGACACGCGGTTTGGTCGGGGAAAGCGTGGAGTACCAGTCGAGTTTCAGCGGTACTTTATTTCCCTCGGAGTCGTAGTGAATGAAGTTTAAGGTCGGTACGATATCCTCGTACAGATGATCGACTGCGGAGGCTGGCATCTTGATCGTCGCATAGCAAACCCCGCCTTTATAGTACATATCGGCTTTTGTGCCGTCCTGCCACGAAAAATATACCGGTGCGCTGATCGGTACGGTGCGGAACGTAATGACGCCCGGCGCGTTTTCCTGTTCGTAGCCGATTCCCACATCAACGGTTTCCGCGACGCCCACAGCCTGCTTGGTGATGACGGTCGTTGCAACGCCTGCCTCCGGATCTGCTTTCGCATCGACAACCAGACCGTCAAAGTCTATGGTCACGCCGTCCGGATCGTCCTTTTCCTGCTTGTAGGTTGCTTCATAGACCTGCACCCGCATCTGCTCAAAGTTCCCATCTGCGGTACACGCCTGCCAGCTGACCAGATCGTTTAAGAGGACGCGGTAAATGGTCGTTCCGGTTTCTGCATCAAGCTTTGAAATGATGACATACTGCGGATCGTTTTTCGCATCGCCTGTAAAGGCGACTTTTGACCAGCCTTCTTCGGTCGGAATCGTATACGGCGGGAGTTCTTTTCCCGCAGCGTCCGTTTCGATGAAGGCATAGGATGCGCCTTGCGCAAGGTCTGTCTTTTCGCCTTTGGTATAGTAGCCTGTGACAGCGGTTTTGTATTTTGCTTCGCCACCCTCCGTTTGTTTTAAGATCGCGTGGTCCCCTGCTGCCGGATTTCCGGAAAGCTCCCAGCCTTCATTATCCCACTCGAACTTGGTCTTTGTGACTTTGACCGTTTCGTCTTTATATGTCGGCGGGGTATCGTCCGGTCCGTCATAGTTTCCGTCACCGTTTGCGTCAATGCCCGGCTGGTCGATGACCGTTTTTGTCACATCGCGTTCTTCGGTTTTCAGATCGTCTGCCGTCAGCTTGTAGTAAAGATAATCTTTGACAAGGTAGCGTTTTGCGCTGTACTTGGCAAGGTCGGTATCTACGCCGTCAATAAAGACATCGTTTTCACCGTCTGCTTCAAAGACGTACAGCTTCTTATACACATCCAGTTCGGATACGACGGTCCAGTCGAACTCGTCGATCTTATCTTTTTCATAGCTTTGGATTTCGCCCTTGGCATCATCCACTGATTCCGTACCGACCATACCGTGCATATAGGTCATCGGGATTTCCGGTACGCTTCCGTCAAGCGGACTTGTGGTCTTAATGACATTCACCTTCGTGACGTTTCTTCCGCCCGCCTGGTTTTTTAGAATCACTTCCACATCATAGCGATAGCGGTATGCTTCATCCTGCGTTTCATAGACGTAGGTATAGGTCGTATCCTTTTGCTCCGGGGATACATAGATGGTGCGTTTTACGTTACCCTCGGAGGCTTCACGCTCTAGCATATACCAAAGCTCTGCACCGGAATCGTGCGAATAGGAGCCGGTTTCATAGTTTGTCTTATTCGGATATTCCTTTGGATTTAGCAGCTTCCAGGCAAAGGCTTTGACCGTCTCGACGGCACTCGATAAATGCGTGGAAAGCTTCTTTGGAATGGTGATTTTTTCGTCTGTTTTCGCATCATAGATATCCGGTCCTTCGCCGCCGTCGTTTAAGTTTTCATCGACGGCTGCAAAGATGCCAAAGACTGCGTTTTTGATTTTTGCGACTTTTTCAAACACCGGGGTGAGAATGGTATGCCCGTCTTTTTCTTCTTTTTGGAAGCCGACCAGCGCCTCTCCCTCTTTGGTGATTTCGATTTTTCCTTTGACGCTGTTATTTAACACGCCCATGAGACGGTAATACTTCTTATATGGGAAGTTACTGTTATCATAGGCAGGGTCTGCGTCTTCCGCATGACCGTTTGAAGTAATGAGCTGCGAATAGTTTCCGTCTATGTGCATATCCTGCTCGGTGACGGTAAAGGTATAGCGGTTTGTGACCATTTGATCCAGCTCTGCAAAGCTGTACTGGTCTTTATCCTTGTAGACGACCTTGTTTCCGTCTGCGTCATAGATGGCAACCACATCTTCATACTGATGCCCGTCTCCGGTATAGTGATCGCCATACTTTCCGGTATCGCCGAATTTTAATACGCCATCTTCGATATACCCGAAGTTATGGTTCTTTCCTTCTCCGTCTGTGCCGTACTCTCCGACAAAGTATCCATCCGGCAGCAGCCATTCATAGACTTCATATTTTCCGTAAGGGAGTTCATACGGGATGGTGGTTTCGCCATTTTCATCGAGTTCAAAGGTATAGTTCGTGCTCTTGGAATTGATACTTTCCGCGTTCGGCAGAAAGCGATTCAAGATATCCTTGGAGACAGTGCCGCCCGGTCCAAAGGCTTTTTCGTTTTCTTCATCGGTCAGATCCGGATTTCCTTTATACCGGATGAAAATTTTCGTGCCTTTCAGCGGAATCTGTTTTCCGGTTTCGGAGTCGACTTTCACGATCTTGATCACATTTTCTTTGATCTTATCGCGGATATTCAGCTGATAGCGGTTATTAAAGAAGTCTCCGGTTCCGTTTGCGTTTGCGCCGATGGCATTTGTCCCATTTGCAGCGTAGCCTGCATACGCGCCGTTTGCCGGTACGCTTCCTTGCGTGCCGTATGGGATTCGTTTCGTGGCTCCGTTATCATGCTCGGACACGACCACAATGGTTCGTTCCAGTACGAATTTCGGATCATCTGCTTTCACTTCTGTGAGTTCATAGGTGCCGTAAGGAAGATCGCGCAGCAGGATTTGTCCGTTGGTGCCGACCTTCATGCCAAGCCCGCCGTTTAGTGTGTTATTTGCGACCCCCACCCCGCGTGATGCGGTAAAGATATGGGTGCCTTCTGCTGACACCGCCGGAGTCTCACTTGTAAGATGCACATATTCTATGCCCTCAAAGCCGTCCAGCAGTTTGATCGTCCAGTAGGAGGCTCTTGAGATATTACTTTTATCCGCGCCGAGTGCGGAATCCTTGAACGGATTTTCCTGTTCATTGGATTTGATGATCAGAAGCTCGCCTCTAAATTCGTCGTTGACGAAGGTTTCCATGCCATAATCCAGATCTTCCGGCTGCGGGTCTTCGGTTGGTCCAATCGTCTCATTGGTGCCGCTGTCTCCCCTTGTGGTCTGATACATGATCGTATACATGAGTGGAGACCAAGGCTTTGCTTCATGTCCGTAATCACAAGCATCGGTTGATTCTGCATGGTAGCTGAATGTATATTCTCTGACACCTGCGTATTTATCCGGGTCGATATATCGTCCGTCCGGTCTGGTTTCGGTGATGCGGTAATTGACCGTCACATCCCAGGTTCTTGATTTTTCTTTTCCCTTACAGTGCAGTACGGTCTCTGGCGGATCGCCGACCGTCTCGTAGTGATCCGGAATATATGTCTTTGTCAGATACGGCTCAAGGTCTGCCGCCGTCTTAAACGGCTGGTCACTAAAGGTATATGCTGTGCCGAAATCATCCAGCGTCCTTACGTCAATGGTTTCCCATGCGCCGCCGCCAATCTGACGCTCTAAGGTATATGTTGCGTCCAGTCCTGCGCCACCCATCGGCGTATGGTTATTGCCATCCCAGCCGTCATTTGCATCGACTTTTTCAATCGGCATGGAAAGGGTCGGAAAGTAGGTGACTTCCGGCGGGATGCAGTTTTCCTCCTGCGGCTCCGGACCATCCTCCGGCGTAATCATCAGCCAGCCGGAGGTCGGGTCGTTCAGACCGGAAATGAAGCCCTGGGTATGTCCGCTTTTGGTTGCGTGTTCCCAGACGTAGCGGTTATATTTACTGCCATACTGCTCGATATATTTTTCCGCACGTTCGGAAACTGCGTCAATGTGCTTCACCTCTAATTTTTGACCAAGCAGCGTTTTATCGGTGATGGTAATGGTATATTTTTTGTTTGCCTCATCATAGGCGATCTTAACTCCTTTGCGTTCTTTTCCCTTACTATCCACCACCTTGTATTCGCCTCGATAGGAGCCTGCGGTGATGGTCTTGGTGATGACATCCTTTTTGCTTTCCTCCTCTGTGAGCGGAATTTTGGTCGGTTTTGCAAGACCTCCCGCTATCTTTCTATCAAAGTTTTCACGCTTTTTGATGGTCGATGCCATGAAGTTGTAGATATCCTTGGCGTTTGTGCCTGCAAGGTTATTTAAGTAATGCTCTGCCGGAATCTTACTGGTATATACCCCTGTGCGGTGTCCGGTTTCATAGCGGTTGCCGTTTGCTTTTCGCACAAAGTCCTCATCGCGCATCATCTGCTGGCATTCCCAGACGAGCATCTGCGATGCTACATACCAGTCGGTGATGGTGTAGGTTTTACCCGGATCATAGTCATGGTACTGCTGAAAGCCCATATCGTACAGCTCCTGCATATTACTTTCCTTCACCGGCGCCATCATCAGCACCTTGTAGACGTTTTCGAGTTGATAAGGTTTAGGATCATTCTCTCGATTGCTGTACGCATAGTAGACAGCCGATTCCAAATAGTTTCTCTTGTACAGCGTGTTTTCCTTGTGAATGACTCCATGTTCGAGGCAGTAGAGTAGGTAGTTTTCTTTGCCGCTTGCCGTATACATTTTGATCGGCTCATGGGCTTCGGTCGCGCTGCCGTTTCTTTCGATATATGCTTCTTCTTTTTTCATCCCGGAATTGTACCGCACGACATAGATCTGCATGAACTTGCCGGATTTGAAGCGATAGGCATCGCCATCGCCGCCACTGGCATTTGCTTCGTGCAGCGTGTAGGCGGATGCCGCATCTGCGGTATCCACCATGCCGAGGTTTGGCACCGCAGGCAGCAGCATCGCAAGCGCAAGCAGCACTGCCAGCAGCTTCTCTTTGAGAGTTCTTCTTGTTTTCATGTTTCCTCCTGTTTCTCCTTCATATTTTTTATCGCAAAGAAAACAGCACGACGCATCGCACTGCTTTCGTAAAAGGGTTGAAAAAAGGATGCGGCTCTACGCCGCATCCTTTTGCTTTACCTGCCGCAAGGTTCCTATGCCCGGCAGGTATGTGTGGTTTTGCTATTTTTTCTAGCAAGGAAAAAGGCAGCATCCTTTGATACTGCCCTCTCATTTTGCCTACTTCCTACCACAAGAAGAAGCCCTTGTAGTAGGTATATGGTCGTTCGCTCTTATTGAACGCATCTTCTTGTTCTCCCGGCGCGACGCGGAAAAGATAGATATATCCTGCCTCGCTGCCGCCCTGCTCGACCACCTGCGAAAGATAGACTTCGATACTCTTTTTGTATCCGGCAATCACTTCCTCCTGCTTCGAGTAGATGGAAAAGCCCGGCCACTCGCCGTCAGAGTAGTAGTTTGCCTCGCGCGGCGTTTCGGTGCGGCTGTCATCATAGTGCCAACGCGGTTCATTTTTTGCCGCGTAGTCGATGGCATACTGGCGAAGTGCCGCGTGAATTTCATCGAGATTCAGCGTTTCTTTCAGCGTGTATGGCTCGGACCAAGCGCCGTAGACCTTCCTGCCGTTTACCTTGCGGTAAGCGCGGACGCGAAACTCATAGATGCTGTCGTCCTGCACCAGTTCGATTTTTACTTGATTCTTTGCAATCATCGTTGCAGCCAGTTCTGCAACGGTTACTTTTTTGGAAACATATTTTCCGTTTTCCTTAACTTCCATTGTCGCATAGCCGGACGGATATTGTTTTTTCAGCATCGTAAGCCGCTGTTTGTATGTACCAAAGGTGTCTTTTTTGCCTTCGGCATTGTATGTGTAGCTTCTGAATCCGGTTTCCTTGCCGTTTTTAATCTGATTGATCTGCGCTTCATAGTCGGTCGCGCCGCGCACCGTTGTAAAGCTGACGGCAATCGTTTCGACAGAATTACTTGGCGCGTAGGCATCGGTGACTTTCACCTTGGCAGGCTTTGCATAGGCGGACAAGATTGCGCTATACTTACTGTATACGGTCTTTCCGCCGATCTTTTTATATGCGCGGAGTTTGTAATAATACCTTGTGCCGCAGGTTCTGCCGGTATCGGTATAGGACGCGCCGGATGCGCCTTTCACCGTCGCAATCTTCGCATACTTTCCGGACTTTGACGTTGCCCGGTAGATCTGATAGCCGTCCACGCCACTCATCGGCTCCCACGAAAGCCGCAGCTTATCATAGCTTGCAGAAGTTACTTTCGTAAAGTCCACCTTCGCCGCTTTCAGCTTACTGCTCGTCCAAGCTGCGTTTTCTCCATCATCGGCAGAAATGACCGTTAACGGACTCTCCTCCGGGCAAACAGTGATTTCATCAGCCGCAAAAGCAGCACCCCAGGCACCCGCCGTCATGCAGACACCGATTGCCATGCCTAACATTCTGCGCCATATCCAGTTCTTTTTCATTCCGCACCTCCGTCATTTCTCATTTCATAGATTATATCATGCAGCGAAAAAAAGAGAAATGTATTTTTTCGGTGTGTGGCATTTTTCTATCATCAGTTTCACCTTCACAGCCTACTGCTCGTCCATTTCACAGATACCAGCTTTCAAGCACACTGCGATGCATATCGCTGTCCTTTACCTGCTATGGCGCTCTCCAGTATTTCCTTTTAACCGTTTCTTCATGCTGAAGATGAAACTGTGCTTTTCCCCTATATCCCCAAGACTTTGTCAAAAAGCCTTCCGAAGAAGGAAATTTTTCTTTTCGGTAGGCTAAATCTTATAAAAGTCTT
>ULRB01049705.1_pt1 | contig 14427 bp, 6 predicted proteins | sample 1955051 | NCBI WGS metagenome assembly ULRB01 (sample SAMEA4835671, study PRJEB28245) | human gut metagenome | biome: gut microbiome; material: fecal sample | place: Denmark | collected 2008 | reverse complement strand
AGCAGGTCCTGCAGCAGCAGGCGAGGCCGCAGCGGCAGAGCAGACTGAGTTCGACGTTGTTCTCAAGAGCGCAGGTCAGGCTAAACTTAACGTAATCAAGGTCGTTCGCGAAAAGACTGGTCTTGGACTTAAGGAAGCCAAGGAACTTGTAGACAAGGCTCCTACAGCAATCAAGGAGAAGGCATCCAAGGCAGAGGCTGAGGAACTGAAGGCTGCCCTTGAAGAGGCTGGTGCTGAAGTTGAGGTTAAATAACTTCGCCCCGCTTCCCCAAAGGGGAACAATCTCAGGTTTAGGGTCCGAAGTAGACCCTAAACCTTTTTGTCGTATTTATGTATTAAATAATATCATAAGGGCAGAAGATGTCACAAAAGACTAAAAATCAGCGAATTTCCTTCGCAACATCAAAGATTCTCCTTGAGTATCCTGACCTTCTCGAAGTGCAGTTGAAGTCCTTCCAGGATTTCTTCCAGCTCGAAACGACCCCTGAGAACAGGAAGAACGAAGGTCTCTACCAGGTGTTTCAGGAGATTTTCCCGATCGAAGATACCCGCAATAACTACAAGCTCGAGTTCATTGATTATTTCATTGACCCGCCGCAGTATTCGATCGAAGAGTGTCTGGAAAGAGGACAGACTTACAGTGTTCCTCTGAAGGCAAAACTCCGCCTTTCTTGCAGTGACCCTGAACACGAAGACTTCGACACGAAGGTTCAGGACGTTTATCTCGGCAACATTCCTTATATGACGCCGGGCGGAACGTTCATCATCAATGGTTCAGAGCGCATCATTGTATCCCAGCTCCACCGTTCGCCGGGCGTGTTTTTCGGATCAAGCATCCACGCCAACGGCACAAAACTCTATTCTGCCAGAATCATCCCGTTCAAGGGTTCATGGATAGAGTTCGCGACTGACATCAACAATGTTATGTATGCCTACATCGACCGAAAGAAGAAACTCCCTGTCACAACACTGCTCCGAGCAATCGGATTCAACAGTGACAAGGACATTATCGACATTTTCGGTCTTGCCGATGAGATTGAGGTCACTCCTGAAAACCTCGAGAAGTTCCAGGGCAGGAAACTCGCCGCGAAGGTGCTGAAGACCTGGATTGAGGACTTCGTGGATGAGGACACCGGCGAGGTAATCCCGGTTGAGAGAACCACCGCCATCGTTGAGCGTGGTGAGATTCTCGGAGCTGATACCATCGAGAAACTTGCAGAGACAGACGTAAAGACTATCCTTCTCCAGAAGGAAGATGCGAACGTCAACGAATACGCAATCATCTACAACACCCTTCAGAAGGACCCGACAAACACCGAAACCGAGGCTGTCACCTACATCTACAAACAGCTCCGCAATTCGGAACCACCTGATGAGGCTACTGCAAGGGACGTTATCGACAAACTCTTCTTCTCAGACAAGAGGTATGACCTCGGAGATGTCGGAAGATATCGTCTCAACAAGAAACTCAATCTCACGATTGACGATAACATCCGTGTTCTGACGAACACCGATATCATAGAGATTATCAAATATCTCATCCAGCTCATCAACGCGAAAGCCGTTGTCGATGACATCGACCACCTCAGCAACCGTCGAGTAAGGACTGTGGGCGAGCAGCTTGCCAACCAGTTCAACGTCGGTCTTTCAAGAATGGCGAGGACTATCCGCGAGAGGATGAACGTGAGGGACAGCGAGCAGTTTGCTCCGACTGACCTGATTAACGCGAAGACCCTTTCGTCTGTCATCAATTCGTTCTTCGGAACCAGCCAGCTCTCACAGTTCATGGACCAGACCAACCCGCTTTCAGAGATGACCCACAAGAGGCGTCTCTCAGCACTCGGTCCGGGAGGTCTTTCTCGTGACAGGGCAGGATTCGAGGTGCGAGACGTGCACTACACCCATTACGGACGTTTGTGTCCGATCGAGACTCCTGAGGGTCCTAACATCGGTCTTATCTCGTCACTCTGCGTCTATGCGCGCATCAACAACCTCGGCTTTATCGAGACTCCGTACCGCAAGGTGGAGAACGGTAAGGTTGACCTTAGCAGTGGTGGATGGCAGTACATGAGCGCCGAGGAGGAGGAGAACCAGATGGTCTCCCTCGCCAACGTGAAAATGGATGATGACGGAAACATCCTTGAGGACAGAATTCTCTGCCGTTATGCGGCCGATTTCCCTGTCGTTACCAAGGAGGAGGTAAACTATATGGACGTGGCTCCTAATCAGATTGCCTCTGTCGCGGCTTCACTCATCCCGTTCCTCGAGCACGATGATGCCCACCGTGCACTGATGGGCGCGAACATGATGAGGCAGGCAGTTCCGCTTCTCAGTCCAGAGGCTCCTATTGTTGGAACGGGTCTTGAGGAAAGGGTTTGCCTTGATTCCAGGACTCAGGTAATGGCTGAACGCAGCGGTGAGGTCGTATATGTTGACGCAAAGGAAATCCATGTGAAGTATGACCGTACTGACGATGAGAGGTTCGTAAGCTTCAGCGACGACATCACTGTTTATCAGCTTCCTATATATAGAAGGACCAACCAGAGTACAACCATCCTTCTCAAGCCAATCGTTCGCAAGGGCGACAAGGTCGTGAAGGGTCAGGTTCTTACCGAAGGTTATGCGACACAAGACGGCGAGCTCGCCCTTGGACGTAACCTCAAGGTGGCGTTCATGCCTTGGAAGGGATACAACTACGAGGATGCAATCGTGCTTTCCGAGAGGATGATTCGCTGGGATGTCCTCACTTCAATTCATGTCGAGGAATACCTTACTGAGGTCCGTGACACTAAGCGCGGTATGGAGGAACTCACGTCCGACATTCCGAATGTAAGCGAGGATGCCACAAAAAACCTTGACGAGAACGGTATCATCCGTGTCGGTGCCCACATCGAACCGGGGGACATCATGATAGGAAAGATTACCCCGAAGGGCGAGAGCGACCCTTCTCCTGAGGAGAAACTCCTTCGTGCTATTTTCGGTGACAAGGCCGGCGATGTGAAGGACGCATCACTCAAGGCCAACCCTTCACTTGACGGTACCATCATCAAGACTGCCCTCTACTCGAAGGCAGGAAAGGAGGCAGGTGCCAACAAGCGTCAGGCAAAGGCCGACATGAAAGTTCGCGTCGAGAAGATCGAGGAAGAGTTCAATGTCAAACTCGAGGCTCTCAGGGCAAGGTTTATGGACAAACTCATCGTCCTCGTCGACGGAAAGAAGAGTGCAGGCATCAGCGACCTCTATGGTGTGGAAATCATACCTAAGGGTGAGACGATCAAGGCTTCCGCTCTCCGTGATCTCGACTACGAGAATATCAACACCAGCAAGTGGACCTCAGAGAAGAACACCAACCTTCTCGTGAAGGAACTCATAAACAACTACTGCATAGCTCACAAGGAAGAGCTCGCACGTGAGAAACGCGAAATTGACAAGATAAAGGTCGGTGACGAACTCGCAAACGGTGTCCTTCAGGTGGCGAAGGTATATGTGGCAAGAAAGAGAAAGATCAGAGTGGGTGACAAGATGGCCGGCCGTCACGGTAACAAGGGTATCGTGGCAAAGGTTGTCCGCGACGAGGATATGCCGTTCCTTGAGGACGGAACTCCTGTGGACATCGTTCTGAACCCTCTCGGTGTGCCATCCCGAATGAACCTCGGTCAGATTTACGAGACCGTTCTCGGATGGGCCGGAGAGGAACTCGGACTCAAGTTCGCCACCCCGATTTTCGACGGTGCATCTCTTGACGACATCTGTGCATACACCGACAAGGCGGGACTTCCTCGTTACGGAAAGACCTACCTCAGGGACGGAGGCACCGGAGACTGGTTCGACCAGCCTGCGACAGTCGGAGTCATCTATATGATTAAGCTTGGTCACATGGTTGACGACAAGATGCACGCGAGGTCAATAGGTCCTTACTCTCTCATCACACAGCAGCCTCTCGGCGGTAAGGCGCAGTTCGGTGGACAGCGTTTCGGTGAGATGGAGGTTTGGGCACTCGAGGCATTCGGTGCGGCTAACGTTCTCCAGGAGATTCTTACAGTCAAGTCCGATGACGTTACCGGACGTTCAAAGACTTATGAGGCAATCGTCAAGGGCGACCTTATGCCGACGCCGGGTATTCCGGAGTCACTCAACGTCCTCCTTCACGAACTTCGCGGTCTTGGTCTCAAGGTTACGTTGGATTAATTACGGATAATTTGAAATTTTAGAAATATGCCGACTTTTAATAAAGATAACAAGGTTAAAAGCAATTTCGAAAGAATCAGCATCGCTCTCGCTTCTCCTGAAGACATTAAGGAAAGGTCTTCAGGAGAGGTCCTCAAGCCGGAGACGGTCAATTACAGGACCTACAAGCCGGAGAGGGACGGTCTTTTCTGTGAGAAGATTTTCGGTCCTACCAAGGATTACGAGTGCCACTGCGGCAAGTACAAGAGAATCAAGTACCGCGGAATTGTCTGTGACCGATGCTGTGTCGAGGTCACCGAGAAGAAGGTCCGCAGGGAAAGGATGGGACACATCGAGCTCACCGTTCCTGTTGCGCACATCTGGTATTTCAAGTCTGCCCCTAATAAGATCGCTGCCCTTCTCGGCATTGCGGCCAAGAAGCTCGAGGCTGTCATATATTACGAGAAGTATATCGTGACGGCTCCGGGACAGACCGGACTTCAGAAGCTTGACCTTCTGTCAGAGGATGAGTATCTCGACATATTGGCGCAGTATCCTGACAACCAGAATCTTCCGGACGATGATCCGGACAAGTTCAAGGCTGGAATGGGCGCGGAGTCAATCTATGATCTTCTCAAGGAGATTGACATTGATGCCCTCGCCAAGGAACTCCGCACGAAGATGCTGACCGAGACTTCCCAGCAGAGGAAGGCCGAGGCGCTCAAGAGGCTTTCAATCGTCAAGTGGTTCCAGGAGTCAAAGGGAATCAACCGTCCTGAATGGATGATTCTCAAGGTTATTCCTGTCATTCCGCCTGACCTTCGTCCGCTCGTTCCTCTCGATGGAGGACGCTTTGCGACATCCGACCTCAATGACCTCTACAGGAGGGTTATCATACGTAACAACCGTCTCAAGAGACTCATCGAAATCAAGGCTCCGGAAGTCATTCTCCGCAATGAGAAGCGTATGCTTCAGGAGGCTGTTGACTCACTTTTCGACAACTCAAAGAAGTCGAATGCAGTCAAGAGTGAAGCAAACAGGGCTCTTAAATCACTATCTGACAGCCTTAAAGGTAAGCAGGGACGTTTCCGTCAGAACCTCCTCGGTAAGCGTGTTGACTATTCAGCACGTTCGGTCATCGTCGTTGGACCTGAGCTCAAGATGCACGAGTGCGGTCTGCCTAAATTTATGGCAGCCGAGCTTTACAAACCGTTCATCATCAGGAAACTGATTGAGCGCGGCATCGTGAAGACCGTCAAGTCCGCAAAGAAGATTGTCGACAGGAAAGACCCTGTGATTTGGGATATTCTTGAGAACGTGATGAAAGGTCATCCGGTTCTTCTCAACCGTGCGCCTACACTTCACCGACTCGGTATTCAGGCATTCCAGCCTAAGATGATTGAGGGTAAGGCTATCCAGCTCCATCCGCTCGCTTGTACGGCATTCAACGCCGACTTCGACGGTGACCAGATGGCAGTCCACCTTCCGCTCGGAAATGCTGCGATTATGGAGGCTCAGCTTCTTATGCTCGGCTCCCACAATATCTTGAATCCTGCCAACGGAACACCTATCACCGTGCCTTCTCAGGACATGGTGCTCGGACTCTACTACATCACTAAGCTCCGTCCGGGAGCCAAGGGTGAGGGTCTGAAGTTCTATGGCCCGGAAGAAGTCATAATTGCGCTCAACGAGAAGGCAATCGACATACATGCCCGTGTTTTTGTCCGTCTGCCAAAGGACAAGATGGACCCGTCAAAGGGAACCGAGATGGTCGAAACTTCCGCAGGACGTATCATTGTCAACCAGTTCGTCCCTCAGGAGGTTCCGTATGTCAATGAAATCCTCGGAAAGAAGTCTTTGAGAAAGATTATTTCTGTTGTCATCAAGAACACCGGCGTCTCAAGGACGGCGCAGTTCCTCGACGACATCAAGAACCTCGGTTACCGCAAGGCATTCGAGGGCGGTCTTTCGTTCAACCTCGGTGACGTTATCATTCCGGAGGAGAAGACACAGTTGATTGAGGACGGTTATAAGACCGTCGAGGAAATCAAGTCAAACTTCCAGATGGGTTTCATCACCAATAACGAGCGCTACAACAAGGTCATCGACCTCTGGTCCGGCATCGACAACAAGATTACCAAGATTGTCGAGCAGCAGATTTCTACTGACCAGCAGGGATTCAACCCTGTATATATGATGCTTGATTCCGGAGCCCGTGGTTCCACACAGCAGATTAAGCAGCTCTGCGGTATGCGTGGATTGATGGCAAAACCTCAGAAATCAGGAGCATCCGGAGCGGAGATTATCGAGAACCCGATTACCACCAACCTTAAGGAGGGTATGTCAGTGCTCGAGTACTTCATCTCTACGCACGGTGCACGTAAGGGTCTTGCCGACACCGCCTTGAAGACTGCCGACGCAGGATACCTCACCCGCCGTCTGGTGGACGTTTCACACGACGTCATCATCAACGAGGAGGACTGCGGCACTCTCAGGGGTCTCGTCGCCACTGCAATCAAGAGCAAGGATGAGGTTGTTGAGTCTCTCGGAGAGAGAATTCTCGGTCGTACATCCGTACATGATGTCTTCAACCCTCTCACGGGCGAACTCATCGTTCCGGCAGGGGAGCAGATTACCGAGGATCTCGCAAATCTCATCGAGTCATTGCCTATCGAGCAGGTTGAAATCCGTTCAGTGCTCACTTGCGAGTCCCGTAAGGGTGTCTGCGCGAAGTGCTACGGACGTAACCTCGCGTCAGGCAGGATGGTTGAAAAGGGAGAGGTTGTCGGTGTCATTGCGGCACAGTCAATCGGTGAGCCGGGTACACAGCTTACACTTCGTACATTCCACGTCGGAGGTACGGCTTCAAGTGCTGCTGCAGACAGCTCAATTACTTCCAAGTACAACGGAAAACTCGAGTTCGAGGAGCTCAGGACAATCGAGAGGGTTCTCGATGACGGCACAAAACAGCTTGTTGTTGTCAGCCGCACCACAGAGCTCCGCATCATTGACGAGAACACCGGTATCACCTTCTCTCAGTACGATGTGCCTTATGGCTCAATCCTTTACAAGAAGGATGGCGAAACTGTCAAGAAGGGAGACCTCATCTGCGAATGGGACGCATACAATGCAATCACCATCATCGAGACCGACGGTGTCGCACGCTTTGACGGTATGGTTGAAGGCGAGAACTTCCGCGAGGAGGCTGCCGACGAGTACTCACTCAATCGTGACAAAGTCATCATCGAGGGTCGTGACAAGACCAAGAACCCGAGCGTTCTCATCGTTGACGAAAACAACGAAATCAAGAAGCAGTACAACCTCCCTGTAGGGGCTCACGTTATGATTAACGAGGGCGACAATGTGAAGGTTGGAGACATAATCATCAAGATTCCTCGTGCAATCGGAAAAGCAAACGATATCACCGGAGGTCTTCCTCGTGTCACCGAGCTCTTCGAGGCCCGCAACCCGTCCAATCCTGCAATCGTTTCAGAGATTAACGGTGAGGTCATTATGGGCAAGGTCAAGAGAGGAAACCGTGAGATTATCGTGCGCAACAAGTCCGGTGTCGAGAAACGCTATCTCGTTCCGCTCACCAAGCAGATTATGGTTCAGGAGAACGACTATGTCAAGGCAGGCATGAGCCTCTCTGACGGAGCCGTTTCACCGACAGACCTTCTCCGTATTCTCGGTCCTATCAAGGTTCAGGAGTACATCGTCAATGAAATCCAGGAGGTTTACCGTCTGCAGGGTGTGAAGATTAACGACAAGCACTTCGAGATTATCGTGCGTCAGATGATGCGCAAGGTCCAGATTGACAATCCTGGCGACACTGAGTTCCTTCAGGAGGAGCTCGTTGACAAATGGACGTTCATGGACACCAACGACAACATTTACGGCAAGTTCTATGTTGTCGAGGCCGGTGATTCACAGCGTTTCGAGACAGGCCAAATCATCACTGCAAGGGAACTTCGTGGTGAGAATTCCTCTCTTGAAAGGCAGGGTCTCAAGCCTGTGGTTGTCCGTGAGGCAAGACCTGCTACAGCAAGCCAGGTTCTTCAGGGAATCACACGTGCTGCGTTGAAGACCAACAGCTTCATTTCAGCAGCTTCATTCCAGGAGACAACCAAGGTGCTCAGCGAGGCTGCCATCCGCGGTCGTGTGGACTACCTTGAAGGTCTTAAGGAGAATGTCATCTGTGGTCATGCCATTCCGGCAGGTACCGGTCAGAAGGACTTCCAGGAGATACTTGTGTCACCTGTGGTGGAGGCTCAGCAGACTGACTTGTCAGAGCTTTAACGGGGCGTCTAAAAGGCGGTCTGCCGCGTTGGGCGGTTTGCATCCCATCCTTTTATGCATCCCCTCACTCTAAGATATTATTAAAGTGGCTCGATCAAGAAATTGGTCGGGCCAATTTTTGTGTTTTGAAATATTTGGATTAACTTCGTGGGGTCAAGAGGCTGTTCACAGCTTCAAATGTTTGAAAGTGCAATAACCCACAATGTCTGTTATGCCGGTAAGGAAACTCTCGAAATTCTCAATAGTCATACTTTCGCTTTGCGCCGTACTTTTTGTCGGCGGAATCGTTTCAATATGTATCATCGATGATGACGCCACGCAGAGCCGTCTCGCCTTTCAGACCTTTGAGGTCGCGCTGATGATATTCCTCACCTTTGTCCCCGCCATCCTGCACAGAATCATACACATAAAGATTCCTCGCCTGATGGAAGTCATATTCGTGGCCTTCTGCTTCTGTGCGCTGATTCTCGGCGACGTTGCTGACTTCTACGGAAGGTTCGGGTGGTGGGACTCGCTTGAACATGGAATGTCCGGAGTGCTTCTCGGAATCCTTGGCTATGCAATCATAAACACATTCAATAGTGTCGAGGGCAACAAGATTAAGTTCTCGCCTGTGTTCGTGTCGCTTTGGGTCGTGTGCTTCGCCCTTGCTTTAGGAGCAGTATGGGAGATAATGGAGTTCATAACGGACGGTTTGTTCGGACTTAACTCCCAGCAATACCTCACTACTCCGGGCACATTTGACAATGCCGTGCCGCTTGAAGGACATGAGGCTCTTCGTGACACGATGGAGGATCTGATGCTTGACTTTGCCGGTTCGCTCATCATCTCGGTAATAGGCTATTTCGACCTGAAGAAGCAGCGCAAGGGCATAGCTGCTCTCACACTTGACACTGACGACACAGAGGCATCCGCCGCGGCTATTTCCGTTCCGGGAATAGATGGCGCGAAAAAATAGATTTCACTTTATTTGTAAAAATATCTACCTTTGCTCCGCCGGCTTTCCTTTCGGGATTTCCGGCGGAACTCTAAAATAATGAACATAGCTCTTGTTTCAGTAACCCGAAATCTGGACAATTTCCTGTTTGCGCTGAAACAAGTGGCGACGGTTCACGCAATAGGCGTGAACTGCGTCGCTGCTTGCAGGTGCAACAAAGGCTGTCCAGAGCCGCGGGTTACCTGTGCGCAGGAATGCAGTTCGCGCTTTCTTGTGTCTGTGGCTTGACTCCGGTCGGGGCAGCCGGGAAACGACAGCCCCTGCGGTGGAATGTCTTTTCCATCGATGTCTATCAGCTTATAAGTTTTTTACCATAGGGTCAGCCGTTCTGACCTGTCCGGGCTAAGGAGATTTCAAATTTTCTCAGGATTCTCAAATCCCTTAGCCCTTTTTAAAATCCGGACTGCCGAACGCAAGTCTTCTATGGAAAGTTCTTTCTCGGAAATGTCCCTTTCGAGAGATTTATTCTTCGCCTGATACTCTGAGAGCGCGTCTTCGGCAATCCTCAGGCGGTTGGTCAGATAGGCGTTCTGTGTCATATATGGCACTTCCTCATCTTCCAGAACATCGTGAATATCAGTCATCGGTCCGAGGAAGAGAGCCTCTTCGCTGAGTCCGAGAGCCTCTGCAATCTTTCCGACGACAGGGCTTATCAGAATCGTACTTCCTTTCTCGATATTTCTGTAATGCGTTTCAGATATTCCGATTTTCTTTGCCATTTCTTCCTGCGTGTAACCCTTGGCTTTTCTGAAGTGTCGTATGTTCTTTTTAATGGAACTGTTATTCATTCCGGCCAATCGTTTCAGTACGGCAAAATTATAACAGAAAATAATACAAAAACCGCAACTGATACTTTTGGTTCGCAAGTATTTGTTGCGGTTTTATATAATTTCTCTGGTAGCAGGGTATGTGGGGAGTCTCAGAAGAGATGCTTCTTGCTGGTGGTGGCCACGAATTCTTTGAGGTAGAACGGCTCGAAGTAGGCCACGTCACGGAAGTGCCTTTCGCTAAGTTCACGCTCAGCCGGCTCGAGCATCGCCGAGGCCTTCGGGCAAGTCTGGATGAAATGTGCGTTCGGGTGAGTGAGCGTGTCTGTGCACTTCGCGGCTCCATCTCCGATGAAGAGAACCGGTCCCTCAGCGAGGATGTCGCTGAAACTGTCGCCATCAATGATTTTTGCCTCGGTATCAGTGACGCGCGTGCCGTTTCCTTCGAATATGGCCGTATAGACTTCCATCCGGCGTGCATCTATCATAGGGACTATGTATTTGAATGCCAATTTATCATCATCTCTCTCCCGCTGAAAGCCGTCCGGCGTATGCTTCTGGAGCGCCTGGTTGACAAGTATCTCAAGTGTTCCTACGCTAAGCAGCGGAATCCCGGCCCCGAAACATAATCCCTTGGCTGTGGAGACCCCAACCCTGAGTCCGGTGTATGAACCGGGTCCCTCGCTTATGCAGACTGCCGAACACTCATTTAGAGAACAGCCTCTCTCCTTCAGCATCTCGTCAACGAATACAGCTGTGAGTGACGCGTGTGCACGATTTTCCGAACTTTCACGATAGCACACAATCTTTCCGTCTTCAACCATTGCCGTCGAGCACAGTGCCGTTGATGTTTCAATCAGTATGATTCTTTCCATATATTTCTAAAATATTGTCAAATTATCCCCTAATTCCAGAAGAAAAGTTCCTTGAGATAGGGAAATATCGCGTAGGACATTGTTTTCAAAGGCCCGTAGAACGTCGTCGCTGCAAGATATTCGCTCTTTACGAATGAAAACGTTCCGTTCAAGGCATCAAAAATCATCAGCAGGATGCACAGAATCAGCAGGCATTCAACAATCGCGAGCGTCGCTCCGAGCAGGCGATTCAACCACCCGAGAAGCACCACTTTCACTATCTTTTCCAAGATTCTTCCGATGAGTGTCAGCCCGAGAACGGTGATGCAGAAAATCAGAATGAACGCGATGACTTTCAGAACGGTGTCGTCAAGCGCAATCCAACTCTTGAGCCATTGGCCGACCCCGACAGAGAACTTTACGGACAACCATACGCCGAGGCATAGAGCAACAAGCGAGACCACCTGCCCGATAAACCCTTTCTTCAGACCGATGCACAAGGCAATGAGCAGGCAGCTCAGCACTATAATGTCAAATATGCTCATAGATTCCAAAAACTCTGCAAAAATAATCATTTTGTAAAAACTCCACAATTCATTATCTTTGTCAGTTCAAAAAGTTTGCGGTCTTTGGCCTCAAGACTTTTAGAAACTGGACAAAAGAGAAATAATAATATGAAATTCAAGGAATACAGGGGATTGGATCCTGTCGCTGTCGCGAATGAGGTTCTCGAGAGATGGAAGAAAAACCATGCGTTTGAAAAGTCGCTGGAGTTGCGCGAAGGCGCTCCGGAGTTCGTCTTTTTCGAGGGACCTCCTTCCGCTAATGGGATGCCGGGCATACATCATGTAATGGCGCGCTCCATCAAGGACTCAATCTGCCGATACAAGACGCAGAGCGGTTTCCGTGTGAGACGTCGCGCCGGATGGGACACGCACGGGCTTCCTGTTGAGCTTGGTGTGGAGAAGAAGCTCGGAATCACCAAGGAGGACATCGGGACGAAGATTTCCGTTGAGGAGTACAACGAGACCTGCCGCAAGGAAGTGATGAAGTACACGAAGGAGTGGATGTCGCTTACTGAAAGAATAGGGTATTGGGTTGATATGAATGATCCCTACATCACCTACGACAACCGCTACATCGAGACACTGTGGTATCTCCTTAAGGATATATACAATAAGGGGTTGCTCTACAAAGGCTACTCCATTCAGCCGTACTCGCCGGCTGCCGGTACGGGACTCAGCTCCCACGAGCTCAATCAGCCCGGATGCTATCGCGACGTGAAGGATACGACTGTAACGGTGCAGTTTGAGGTCATCAAGGACGAGAAATCACAGATTCTTTTCGATTGTGAGACTGTCCCTGTCTATTTCCTCGCGTGGACGACGACTCCGTGGACTCTGCCGTCAAATACGGCTCTCTGTGTAGGGCCGAACATCGACTATGTCCGCGTGAAGTCTTTCAATCCCTATTCGGGTCAGCAGGCAATCTATGTAGTCGCCAAGGCTCTGGTTAGCAGTTGGTTCAACCCGAAGGCTGCCGAGCTCTCGATGGAGGGCTACAAGGCTGGCGACAAACTCGTTCCGTTCAAGATTCTTGACGGAGAGTTCAAGGGCAGCGAATTGCTCGGAATCAAGTACCACCAGCTCATTCCATGGTTCAGCCCGGAGACGGACGGCGCTTTCCGCGTGATAGGAGGTGACTATGTTTCGATTGAGGAAGGTACGACGGGCATTGTCCACATCGCGCCCACCTTTGGTGCGGACGACAACAAGGTGGCTAAGCAGGCAGGGGTGCCTCCGATTATGGTCGTAGACCGCAACGGTGACCGCTATGCGCAGGTTGACCGTCAGGGCCGGTTCTTCCGCCTTGAGGATCTTGATCCGGATTATGCGGCAAAGCACGTGTCTCCGGACTATGCGGAATGGGCGGGGAGATATGTGAAGAACGCATATGATTCCTCCCTTGCGCCGGACGCACCTACCCTTGACGTTGACATCTGCATGATGTTGAAGGCTCAGGGAAAGGCGTTCAAGATTGAAAAGCATGTCCACACCTATCCGCACTGTTGGAGAACTGACAAACCGGTGCTCTACTATCCGCTGAACTCCTGGTTCATCAAGACCACTGCGGTGAGGGACAAGATGATAGAATTGAACAACACGATCGCTTGGAAACCGGAGTCGACTGGAACCGGTCGTTTCGGAAAGTGGTTGGAGAATATTCAGGACTGGAATCTCAGCCGAAGCCGCTATTGGGGAACGCCGCTTCCTGTTTGGCGCACCGAGGACGGAAAGGAAGAAAAGTGCATCGGCTCGCTGAAGGAACTCTATGCGGAAATAGAAAAATCCGTTTCTGCCGGTGTGATGAGATCCAACCCTCTGAAGGACAGGGGATTTGATCCGAATGATATGTCAAAGGAAAACTATGACAGGATCGATCTCCACAGACCGTATGTCGACAATATATTCCTCGTCTCTCCGTCCGGGAAAAAGATGGTTCGTGAGACAGATCTGATAGACGTTTGGTTCGACTCCGGCGCTATGCCTTATGCCCAGGAAGGACTCCGAAATCTCGGAAGCAAGGACTTCGGATGCACGGCGGACTTCATCGCCGAAGGCGTGGACCAGACTCGCGGATGGTTCTACACTCTCCACGCAATCCACACGATGGTGAGTGGAACATGCGCATTCAAGCGTGTGATTTCCAACGGACTGGTGCTTGACAAGGACGGAAACAAGATGAGCAAGAGACTCGGCAACGCCGTGGATCCGTTCGGACAACTTGATAAATACGGACCGGACGCACTTCGTTGGTATATGCTCACGAACTCGCAGCCGTGGGACAATCTCCGCTTCGACGAGGCCGGTGTCGACGAGGTCCGCAGGAAATTTTTCGGAACGCTCTATAACACATATTCGTTCTTCGCTCTTTATGCCAATGTCGACGGGTTTGAACCTTCGGCGGCACAGGTCCCTTACTCACGGCGTCCTGAACTTGACAGGTGGATAATCTCCCTGCTCAACACGTTGGTGAAGGATGTGGTCGCGGCCTATGAGGACTACGACGTGACTCAGGCCGGACGTCTCATACAGAACTTTGTGTGCGACCACCTGAGCAACTGGTATGTGCGTCTGGGAAGGAAACGTTTCTGGGGAGGCACGATGGATGAGGATAAACTATCGGCCTATCAGACATTGTATGAGGTGCTTCTTTCAGTTTCCAAGCTTGCCGCCCCGATAGCACCGTTCTTTATGGACAGGCTCTATCTCGATCTCACTGGAGGCGAGTCCGGCGAGTTCCGTTCCGTACACTATGTGCCTATGCCGCAGTACAACGAGGC
>ULRB01023898.1_pt1 | contig 14567 bp, 10 predicted proteins | sample 1955051 | NCBI WGS metagenome assembly ULRB01 (sample SAMEA4835671, study PRJEB28245) | human gut metagenome | biome: gut microbiome; material: fecal sample | place: Denmark | collected 2008 | reverse complement strand
GGTTCTACGAAGAGGACCACCAATCAATCCGCTGGATAGCCGGAATCGGAATAAACATATATCTATGGAATTAACGCTTATTAAAACACTACTAACTATATGAAAAACAATACAACAGACAAGTTACAGTTTTGCAGAAACTGCAAGAACAAGAAATTTGACAAGGCGACAGGTATCATCTGCGGACTGACAGGAAGCAAACCTACATTTGATGCGGAGTGTTTGGATTATGTTGCGGATGAAGCGGAAATTGAAATTGACAGAGAACGCGAAATTGAACTGAATAGCAGGGAATCCGGAATAAGAGGATGGTTGGCATTCTTTATCTGGGTCGGGGTAATCGGTGGTGCCGTAGGCTCAGTCATTATCGGAATCAGGTTATTGACCGAAAATACATTTGGATTGGCATATTCAATCGTATATGGGATTATGCTGGCAGTTCTTATGCTGACCGCTGTGCTGACCTGCATCGCATTTTACAGCAGAAGTTCCAACGCTGTGTCGTTGGCAAAGACATACATTGTTATGATTGCGTTAGATGGAATATCCTACGCAATTATATGTATGCCAACCAGAAACACTTTCGAGATTGCCCAAGTCTTCAGACAAATATTATGGTCTATAATTTGGTATTCGTTTCTCATTAAATCTCAGGATGTTGGTAATCAGTTTCCGGTGGACAGACGAAAATGGGGTGTGACAGAGAAAATACTCCTCTCTATATATGTGGCTATCGAGCTTTTTTATATAGGAGGCTGCGTTTATATGGCGAAATCTGATAATCCGAAGAATCTGTTCTATAAAGACTATGTGTATTTGGACACGACAATCAGCAATTCACAAGCAAGTCTTCCGATTGACTATGGGAATGGGGTACTGCTCACCGGAATCAAAAAGAAAGGATACTACACGGTTGTATTTGAATATACTCTGACAGGTGTTGACAGTAGGGTTTTGGATGTAGAAACTGTACAAGCTGAATCTATTTCATTGAAATACGCTTATTTATCCAGCATCAAGGAAGATGACGACAATTTCATTGAGACTTGCTTCAAATTAAAACGGAATTTAGAGTTCCGATATCTTGACAAATTCAAAACATTCATCTATTCCTATTCTATTTCACCGGAAGAGTACTATTACTCGAAGAATCTGGCAGCGGGCGAATGGATTTGTCCCTAAAAAGTTCTTGAGGAGCAGATTGCCACGGAAAAAGCGACATATCCGACGGCATTTTCATCGGATTCCGAATATATCAATGTAGCATTGAGCGAAGACAACAAGGAATTGGCTTATGAGATAAAACTCAATCTGGCGGAACAAGATAAGTTGTTTGCTCTGACAAGTTCAGATTTACTGAGCTATGTGACAGAGAACTGGGCAAACGACGCCACTCCCCTACGCAAACTTGCCGAGATGGATGGGCTTATAATCACATACCACTTTACGACGGCTTCCAGAACTGATTTCCGCACAATCAAGGTCGGTCCGGAGACATATTCTCAGTTATGATGTTTACCTTTCCATCATTCTGACATATATTTGAGACAGCAAGGGGCTGTTAAAAATTGTGTAAAAATGGTTGAGATATGAATACGGAGACTAAGTTTGCGACTCTTTTTATCGCGTTGGTGACGGTTGTTCCGCTGCTTTATTCCGGAATTACGGGTATTAGGGGTAGCTGGGCGATTGCGGGATTTACGCCGGCATTGTGGTGCTTTTGGATGGGCGTTGTCATTGATGAGTACCGAAAGGTGAAATGGGGTGTAAAGGCTGCCGTTGCCGTAGGGGTTATCGCGCAGATAATTGCTTTCTGCTCCGTCGATTACGCTAGGCTTCGATTATTATTAAGTTACTCAATGATAAACGGAATATACCAATTGTCGTGGGTTTGGCAGTGCCTTGTCTGGCTTGTTGCAGGGTGGTGTCTCGGGCCGGTGATTGGCAAATCTTCACGCGGAAACGATGGCCGACGGGATTTTGCCGAAGACTTGCTCACATTCCTTGGTTTCGCACTGCTATATGCCTGACTTATCTGGTCTGCGAACTACGTCAGTTTCTCAGTACGGACATATAAAGCAGAGGCTCTTTCCAGACTGCACCCGGCAGGATACTATTTGTCCTACATTCCCCTATTCGGTGCGGTGTGGTATGGTGTACGGATTGCACAATCCGATGTTGTGCAATGGCTTATGAATGTCCGATGGCTACGCATCACCGCCTGCGCCATCGTTGTCCTCGCTGGCATCTTTTGTCTGCTTTGTTGTTTTTGCGGAGATTCTTATATCAACACCCGCCTGCTTCTTTCCAATCCGATTGTAGCCGGAGTGGTTTACGGCATCGTCCAAGGTATTAAGCATTTAAGAGAGAGTAGCGCATAGTTTGTTTCAATCAAGTTTAATAGAAGAAAAATAGGTCGCAGAAGTTACTGAAAAGAAAATATCGGTAAATGCGGATGACGGACACTGATATGCCGTTTATGGCATTGTACGATATCCAATGGTGGGAAGAAGTTCTGACTGATAGTCATGAAGCCGAATTCGATTTTGCAGACATTAAAGTAACTAAGGACTATCTCTCAAACGGATATCGAGTGCTTCTTTACGAGTTTCCGAATGCGGATAAAGCTCCGCTTGCAAGATATGGCGCAATTGTCATTGATGAGAATGGTTATGCCACATATTTCACGACGGAGAAAGACGAAAATCCGAAGCTTTGGTATCTTTGTATGCCAGAAACTGACGCACACAAGAATTGCGGTTCGAGACGCGAATGCAGAAGCCTTGATGAGTTCAAGAAACAGATTGAGGCACACTACGATGGCACTGATGAGCGGTATTATGGCGACGAGGACTCCGGCAAGTGGAAAAAGAACCTCAGAAAGACTCTTATATACGTGACATTTGCTATCTTTGTCGGGCTATGCGTTGCCGTTGCATTATGATACCACTTGATATATAATACGATAACAAATTCAGCATTGAGGGGAAAGAGCCTGGATGCATTAAAGTGGAATAGTATTTCAGACGATGTCGCCAAGAGCGACGGTGGGAGGACTATACCGACATATCAAGAAACAAAGATGTTGCTATCCGAGGTTTTGTGCAAATTTGCAGTAAATCTCGGATAGCAATTTTTCAAACGGCCTTATTGTCTCACAAATATTTCTACACCATAATGATTGAAAATCAGCCGCACGCATAGCAAGTGACCTTCCCTGAGATTGATAATGTTAGATTAACATAGTCTGAGGAGCACTTCAGTAATCTCGATGGCAAGAGTCCATTTTAGGAAAAAACATATAGCAAACTTTCACATTTGATCATAATTACCTATCTTTGCGAAACTCAATATATTGTATCAATAATTTAAACATTTTGTACGTAAGATTTAGATATTTCGTATTAGCAAATTGAACATTTTGTAATTCGGATTCTAACATTTTGCGGCAGAGATACAAACATTTTGCGATGGAAAGACAGAGATATTATGTACGTCATCACTTTAATGAAGTGCTGAAAAGAGTCAATGAAGACAGAGACAAAATTCAGGTTATTGTCGGCCCTCGTCAGGTAGGCAAGTCGACACTTATAGAGCAGGTGCTGGAAGCCATAGAGTTCCCTTACACGCTTGCGAAAGCGGACGGCGTGGATTCCGAGGATTTCGGATGGGTACACAGGACCTGGGAATCGGTTCGCGGTCTTATGAAAGTAAACAATGAAAAATCGCATCTTCTTGTAATTGACGAGATCCAGAAAATTTCCAGATGGAGCGAAGCAATAAAGGCCGAATGGGACTGGGACACACATAATCACGTAAACATAAAACTTGTTCTTTTAGGTTCGTCCAGACTGATGCTTCAAGCCGGACTCAAAGAAAGTCTGGCCGGCAGATTTGAACTCATAAGGATGGGACATTGGACTTTTACTGAAATGTCCGAGGCTTTCGGTTTCACTTTGGATGACTACATTTATTTCGGAGGATATCCCGGTGCAGCAAAACTGATAGCTGATGAGAAAAGATGGAAGAGATACATCAAGGACAGCATTGCAGCTCCTGCAATTGAGAAAGACGTGTTGCAGATAAGCCGCGTATACAAGCCTGCGCTGCTCAAGCAGCTTTTTGAACTCGGCTGCAAATACTCGTCGGAAATACTTTCTCTCACGAAAGTAGCCGGACAGCTTCAAGATGAGGGTAATGTAACGACACTTTCATCCTATCTGGATTTGCTGGACCAGTGTCAACTTATTTCGGGCCTGCAGAAATATGCAAACGACGAAGCTCGGAAATACAATTCCGTTCCCAAATTTCAAGTATACAACAATGCTCTTCTGTCCGCTTCTAAGAAAGAGACATTTCGGACGACAAGAATAGATGCCGAATTATGGGGCCGATGGACAGAAAGCGCAATTGGAGCCCACCTGCTCTCGCAAGCCGAAGAGGAAGACCTAAAGATATTCTATTGGCGAGAACGAGATGATGAAGTTGATTTCATAGTCCAGTCTGACGATTCGTGCATAGCGCTTGAAGTCAAAAGCGGGAAAAGAGGTATGAACAGAGGTCTTCCACTTTTCACCGAGAAGTTCAAACCGACGCACAGCTACATCATTGGAACAGGAGGAATACCGACAGAAACATTTCTGAAAAGTTCAGTCACAGACCTGATGTAGGTGATAGACGCGACCACCCTATAAAGACTGAAAAACTTTTTTGATTCCACTGTTTACCTTCGGCAGAAGGTTTACATTATGATAGTGGATGCGGCTCTTGGAGAGGAATCCGGGCAGCACGAATAAATTTGTGAGAATTATCACAATACCTCGCACTTTATGGCAAAATTTGCCTATATCTGCGATGTCGCCTTTAGGCGGCAACCTTAAATAGGGATTGTCGGGAAATGTCAAAAACGTCCCAACAAAATGATTGCCAATATAATAGAAATTTTGTATCTTTGATATATAAACAAAAATGCCTCCAACAGGCCGTGGAAAGCTGAATTTTGAGGAATTGCAAAAAACCTTGCGATGTCAAAAGTACAAAGTTTTGCTGAAATAACACCAAATATTCCATTCACAGAGTTCGATTTTTATGATCTTGTATATTGCCACCGAAAATTGAACAGTTTTGCCACTGAAAACTGAACAGGTAAAGACCCGAATGACAAAGATAAAAAATTTGAACGCGATTCTTGGGGTAAACCAATGCCTGCCGTTCATCTGCCAATCCGTCCATAACAAGAAATTCTACAATTCCTCAAGAGGTTCATCAACATCTTCTTTCCCATCATTTAGGAAAGACAGGAACACACGCAAGAAAGCAGTTTCATTGAAGAAGTAATTCGGATTAACCTCCATTTTTTCCTGAATGAAACTGAAGCCAAAGTTCGCGTACTCCTCCATTTTCCCGATAAGCAGGTCTACCACTTTTCTTTCAGAGACGTTTCCCTTGTCCAGTGCTATCAAGTCTATGTCAGTTCTTGCGACAAGAGCCGCAAACATATACTCACGTATCTTGCCGTAGGACATTCGGCCCGAACGGTTCTCCACATTTCCCCAATACTTGATAGCCTGTCCGAAAGACTTGCGCTTTGTTCTGTCTTCGACCAGCGGTTTTGTCTGTCCGGAATATAGGCCGATAAAGAACGCTATGATAAAGATTTCATATCCTGCGCCGAAAGTCTTTCCTCTCGCCTGCTGATACTGCGTCGTCCCACGCCCGTAGTCAGTAAAGACATCCATGATTGATTCCTGGTAACGCACTTCCCACTCTGGATTGCGGTTGCCCCATGCTTCAAATAACGAATCCATATCTCCTACTTGATTTTTTCAACTTGTGTTCTTATCGTAGACATATCCCTTTCATCAAACCCCTTTGCCTTGCAGATGCGGTACACTCCACATGTAAGTTTATCAATGTCATCCACTCTCAACTGTCCTTTCGTAATAAAGTCCTTTGTCACAATTATGCACTGCTTATTCAGAGCATCCACAACATTGTAGAATTCTTCCTCTTTCGAGTCCCCGAACGAAGAAGTCGCGGCGTCAAATATCAGAGGATATTTTTCATCACGTTTTTCGTTTGAGAAATCTGAAATTGCAAAGAGAACAGACATATACATCACCGTAGCTTGTGAACCTGAAGGACTCTTGATTTCCGTTCCGTTTGAACTGAACAGACGAATCCTCATTGAATCATCTGTCTTTTGTCCAAGTCTAACCTCTCCATGGAAATCTTTTGCGCTCAATCTTGACAGGTAATCATTCGCACGTTCCTCCAATGCGCCAAGAAAACGCCTCAGATTTTCTGCCCTAGCATTTCTGAATGCGTTCGCAATCGCATCCAACGCCATGTGAACACGTTTATATACGGCAGCCTGATTGCCTTGAGGTGAAAGATTGTCGAATTGCGCCTTCTGTTCTGCATATTGCGCTTCAAGATCCTTCAGTTTGCCTTCAAGTTCAACTTTCCGAATCTCCGCGCGGCTCTTCTGCTCGAATAGCCCCTTTATATCAGAGAAGTCTTTCTCAAGGACATCCTCCGACACATTGGCCTGTATCAGAAGACGAGCTTTTTCTTCTTTTGAATCCTGACAGTCTTTATTATATTTATCAAGATCCTGTTTCAGTTTTTCCTCAAGACTCAATCTGTCAAAAATATCATTCTTAAGTTTCACAAGGTCTTCCTCCCTGCTGCCGCTCAGGCTTATGCTCAGGTTATGCACCTCCTCGACATAATGTCCTGAAAACAATTCTTTCTGTTCAATCGCGTCCCGTTCGGCCTTCTGCTTCGCCTCGGCTTCTACATGCTCACGATACTCATTAAGTTTGTCTACCATAAAGCGGTACGCATCAGATCCCTCCGGAGCGGGACGACCACATACCTTGCATATATGGTCGTGCAGCATTTCCTCCATCGTCTCTTCATTCGGCAGATACCATGGGAGTCTGGTTGCACCGCCTTCTAAAGCACCTCTCATTTCCTTTATCGCCTCCAGTTTCCCCCGCTCAACAGCTTTCAGCTTCAGGAAATCATCATTCTGGCGTCTCTTTTCTTTACTGAAAGACGAGCTTTTAGACTTGAATTCCTGCAGCACTGGCGGAAATGCGCACAGAATCCATAATCTGTCCAACAAGGCAGTATTCTTGTCCACACCAGCAATCTGCCCATTTATCCTCGAAATCTTCTCGTCAAGATTCTTTATCCTGGCACTGACCTCATTGTAACGTTCCGCAGAATCCTGATTTTTTTCCAGATCATCAAGTTTATTAGAAAAGGTTGACACACAGCTCTCCTTTTCTTTGATTTGTCTACGCGTCTCTGCTATTTCCCCAGACAGTTTTGCAAGATTAGATTCAAACAAATTCGCTTGAGTGGAAATTCTCTGATCTGACTTACATTCCTTAATATACGCTTTGTCAGCTTTTCCCTCCATGTCGCGGGACAGCTTTACAAGTTCGTCGAACTTCCTGACATCAGAGAATTTGTCGACCAGTTCCTTAAGTGCCGTCGAATTCTCGAATACATTAAGAGTAGATTCGCCCTTGAACATACTGAACTTCTGGATAAAGGCATCGAAACACCTGTCCATCATACTCTTCCCATTTACCACCTCACGCTCCGGACCATCGCCTTCATACCCGCGGAAAACAACAGGCCCAGTACTGAATGACCCATCGCTTTTCTTTTCAAAATAGAAAGACTTCTCAACCTGTTTAGTTCCGTCGTGTTCAAACTGCATCGACACGAGAACCTCGTCACGCTCTCCTGCATCGAGTTCTGTTTTCTTCATCTCCGAAGCATTGTCGATGCTGGTATTGTCCACAGCAGTGTTGAACAACCACTGAAGAGCCTCAAAAAATGTGGTTTTCCCATCTCCGTTATCTCCGACAATCAGCGTAAGGCCGTCGGAAAACAGGAATTCATTCTCGCCGTAATAACTGCGGAAATTCTTAATGGTTATACGTTTTATTATCATAGCCTATACATTTTGTTTCAAGAAAGCTGTTATCTGCTTATATATTTCATTCTCGCTTTCCCCATCGGAAGAACATCTGATAATGCGTGCAACTGCGTTTACCACAACATTGTCAGAATTAAGGGCTTGAGATACAGTCGTTATTTCTGACCTATCATACTTGCCATACTCCATCAGTTTGGGATCAAGAAGAACAGCCTCGAACATTTTGTCATCATTAGAGATAAATTCCATATTACAAGATACTTAGATTATAGTTTAATGTTATGTTTTCCAATTCTTTATAGGCATAGTCCGGATTTTCAGACAACGAAGCGAAATCCCGGACACGTTTGAGTTCATTTTTCAGAAGATTCCTCTCCATATTGTATGATTCCAACGCTTCACTTATGACGGGTGCGACTATGAGATCGTGGATTATTGCGAACCTTTTATCCTTATGGGTTCTCAGTATTCTTCCTCGTCTCTGTATAAACTGCCGCGGATTCCCGGTGCTCGCGCAAAAAACCGCCATCTCACTTCGAGGAACATCCACGCCCTCATCCAGACATTTCATCGATGTCAGGACTTCCAGAACCCCACTTGAGAAGTCAGCAAGAAGCCTATTCCTTTCAGCCGAATCTGACGTAAACTTCTTTACTGTAGTCGTCTCACTCACATTCTTGACAATTTCCGTATAGCGGTCAATCAAATGGGAAGACTCTTCATCTAATCCGATGCTGTCTTTCGAATCAAACAAGTCGGAGTTGTCATCAGTGACGTTCCCTTCCGGGACATATACAAGCGTATATTTCAGATTCCCCTTTTCCTTATAACGGTCTTCAATGATTTTCTTGAACACTGATTCTTTTCCGACGGCCTTGTGTATTATCCTTTTCCGTTTAAGCAGCAAAGCTGTCAACACATCGTCACCGGACGGAAATGAGCAGTCGTTTGAATTGAAATACCGGGCCAAAGTCTTGCTGATCGCCAGATACTCGTTCATCTCTCCTTCCGTAAGGTACACAAGATGAGGGTAATAGTAATACCGGCACAAGAACCCGTTGCTTATCGCCTCGGCCATTCCATATTCGAATGTATAGCGGCCATTAACATCAAAGAAAGCTTTCAACTTCGAGTTCCCCGTTTCATCATATTGACGATACGGAGTCGCAGACAATCCTATCCGTCTCTTGAAATGGATTCCGTCAAGACGTGTCAGGATTTTTCCCGCGCCCATATTATGAGCTTCATCCGCAATCAGCAAAGCCTTACGCGACAACGAGTTCAAAGAATCGAACACGACGTCCCTTGCAAATGAAGCATACGTCGAAACAACAATGTAAGACACATCATCGCCATGTATCTGTTCCTGAGTGAGGAGAAAATCAATCTCATGCCGCCAATGCGGATTCTTTGAACTCACCACATGTATGTTCCCGAAATGGAATTTACGGCATTCCGCGACCCACTGTTCTACGAGCGTCAATGTAGGAACAAGAATTACAGCCTTATAGTAATGCGTCTTCTGGTATATCTTAAGAAGGCAATTGAGGGAAGTCAAAGTCTTTCCTGTGCCTGTCGCCATCACAAACAGCCCTTTCTGTGACTTTTTCCAGTTGTCAAACGCCTGGATTTGATATTCCCTCGGTCCTGACGGGTATGGGAAACATGGTTCTTCAACAGTGACTTCGGAGTTACCGCCGGCTGCGCGTGCCATTGCCGTGACGGCAGCCTCAACCTTCTTCCTGGCACGGGCAAGATACCCTTGCGCGGCCATTGACAATGAGTTGAGCCTGCCTTCCATATTGAAGAACTTAAGTTCGTCATTCAGAAGTTCCTCCAGCTCCTTTCGCTCAAAGGTATCGGCTATCCCATTCCTTATATTTTCAGGGTCGAGATATCTAACAGAACTGTCATTGCCTTCAAATGTCATATTGAAGTCGTTTTCGATGTCCGCTATCTTGTAGACATCGTTACCTCCATCCCAATCGCAGAATGCCGATATGCTCTCGCAATTGTCTATCAAGGCAGTCCTGCTGAAATTGCAGGAACCATCAAATGCGACCTTATTGATGCCGTCAGAGAACAGGCCGCATTTAGTATGGGCAACGCCACGACCGTCTGCAGTTCTTATGACGACTATCTTTATTCTTTCACTGCGTATCAGCCACGCAAGACAATCAAAGAAGTGTCTGTCACGGTCAGACAATGCGCTTTTGAGACTTGAAATATCCTTCAAATCAAAATAAGGAAGAGCATCTCCGGAGTTGCCCCGAATTATAGCGTCTCTATCCTGTTCGGAAAGCACATCATTGACAATAAGCCTCATCCTGCCGCCATTATACAGAAAGCAGGCAAACCCGTCACAAAGCAAACTTATGGCAGAGGAAGAGAAGAATCCAAGTTTGAGGTCAAAGCATGTCGCGTTGCAGAGTCCTTCTGAAAAGAACCCCAACGGCTCCCAATCACTATGGGAACGGAATCGCCGGCTTTCCGGCCACAAAACATTTGACTTCAGCATACCCCTATCTAAATGAAACAGTTGGTACACATTATCTCGTCTCCGAAAATATCGACCAAAGCAGTACCTTTCTGCTTGGCTTTATTCTCCTCCTGACGCTTAATTATGTCCAGCTTGATCTTCCTGATTCTTTCAGGTCTTATAAGTTCGGCAAGGCTTTCCCCCTGATTCCACGTATATCCGTCTTTCTCAAACTCCATGGCTTTTTTATATAAATCAGGATGCTGCTCATACAGCCATATCCACTCTATCTTCTGTTGGAAGAAACAGAAATAGCATCCGGAGCGACTTCTGCTGTATGTACCGGTTTTGCCGTCAACCTCAAACGGAATTTCTTCATAATAGGCAGGCACTCCGACACCGCTCTCGCGGAGGATACGGAAAATGTCATCCTTTACAAGGATATCATCATTGTCAAGCAACGGGAACGAGTCCAACTTGCCGACCGGATAGTCCGTGGTCTTCAAATATTCAAAGACTGCATGGTTGAACATCTTCACATCAATATCCAGCAACGCATTCAACTTTCTGGAGTAAAAGAACTGTTTGGATATGGGCCTCTTAAGAACATCAAGGATGTCCCCGCGGGATTCAAGATCACATAGTCCCCCATAAATGTCAATCATCTGTTCCTGCTGTTCATTGTTCAGAACCTTGTTTATGACATCAATACTCCAGATGTTACGCCGGAACGGAAATATCGCCTGAATGTTCGGCTTAGAAGATATGTAACCGTCTCTATCCTCATCGCCTCGTATGCCGACATAAGAAACTGCATAATCATCGCCGACATAGCGTTCAAACTCGGCAAGTTTCATTTTCTGGGTACACCAACGCGCCTGAGGCGACGGCAGAAAACCGCCGCACGCCTTCAAGAAATGTTCAAACGGAGTCGGTTCCGGACTGCCCTCGGCAGCCCTCAAACGTTTTATACTCCCCAGATAAGCGCCAAGCCGCTCTATAAGAAGTTCTGTCTCCTGAAGTTCACAGCCCGTATCTGAATTATAATACTCGATTTTCAGCTGCGGATACTTCTGCTTCAGATAGATGGCAAGGGCGGCACTGTCCTTGCCACCGGATATGCCCAATATGTGTCTGACCTTTGTCATTTCATTTTCTTTTTTAGGATGTTCAACAGCACATAAACGTCAAGGTTCCTGTCATCAGACAGAATCGCCTCAATTTTAGACTCCAATTCCCCGGATTTCTTTTTCTCCTCGTCATCTACGACATAGGACATCGCCTCAGACACAACCGAATGTTTCTCGCACTCGCGGAAAAGATAAACAAGATTATCAATAAGCTGTTCTTCCTGTTCATCCCTCAGCCTTTCCAATGGTTGCTCAAGGGCTGCATAACAAATGCTCTGATACCATTCCTGCCGGCTGTCGAACTCAGCCATCGCGTGATTATAAAAATCGCGCTGCTTATCTGACAGAAGGTACTCTTTGATATGTGAGAGCCTATCGCGGATTTCTATAATATACTCGGAATATTCGTTGCCCTCAAGTTCCAATCGTTTAATTAGCTGACTTTCGATACGGTCAATCAGAGAACGATAGCAATAACGCAACTCTCTGACAGCCCTCTGTATCGCCATGCAATAGCTTTCAATGAATTCGTTTCCATTCAACGAATTCCTGTCATATCCCAAAGCCTCCGGCAAATCCTCAAAAAATGCCTTTTCTGGGTCTTTGGCCGTAGCAAGAACATCACGGAATCTTAGAGTAGACACATGGTCGAACTTCTTTGTATGCTTGGCATATTCATTCAGATGGTTATAGAAAAAAAGGAATGGCTTTACAGTTTCAATGAACTTGTCTCCCTTAATTTCCCCGTATTCCTCAACATTTATGAATTTTCTGTACTGATTGTAGAAGGCGAGCTTGACGCCATCTTCTGAGTATCCTTTTATTGTAAAGTCAGACGGATGCTTCTTCAGCAAATCAAAGAATTCCATATTCACTTCAGGAACATAGACTCCGTTTGCTCCGAACAAAGAATAATCCAGTCTTCTGATGTAAAGATACGTCGGTATCCAGAAATCCAGAACGCCGGCCTTTATCTTATATGGCTGTTCAGAAAGAATTTTTACAAGTTCTGAAACCTTACGGGGTTTCTCCCGCGTACTGGCAAGGAAATCATAGCAAGCATCCCACAGAGTACGTATGCCGTCATCCGTCGGAGAATCGGAAAACACGCCGTCCAAATGCAGGCCTGTCTTCTTCAACAAAGAGCAATATATAGTCTTCTCCGGTGGGAACTTGTCTGTTTCAAATCCAAGATCCAGCTTATCACCGTTTGCAGTGAGCGCCTGAAGATACTTCACCCTTGCAGCCGAGATATTTCCGCTCAACTTCTGACGGTTGATAAGCTCATTATTTATGGAAGGAGTGAGCGAATATATGTCATTGCAGACATCAGATAAAAGAGCATTGAACTGCCTCTGGTTCCCGACACAGACTTCAGTTCCCCTATACAGCCAAATAACACTGCCGTCATAGGCAAAAAGGCTCTCCTTCACCGCCTTATTCATAAGAGTCTGCTCAAAATTTTTAAGACGTATTATTTCCCGCAACGCTACTTTATCAGACTTATCAATCAGCACTTTCTCTATTATATGATTGTATATCCGAATCTTATGCAGATGTTTGATTATTTCGTCAGTCTTGTTGAAAACCGCAAAAATAATGGCGTGAGAACAGTTGGCACTGAACTGTCTGATAGACTCCACAGAATCTCCCTGAGTAGGAAATATGAGTTCCACATACCCATCCACCTCCCCGGATGGAACAATGTCCAGCGGACTGCCATATAGGCAATATTCAAAATACCGTGGCGTCCCTCTATGATAGTAATATGCTTTAACCGGAGCGACCCTATCATTGAAATATACTCTTAAATCATCAACCGGAGTCAACGGTGGAGGTACGGTTTGCAATGCCTTCTCAAGTTCCTCTTCAATATTGACATCCGTGCCCTCGTACAATATGAAACGACGCTTATACTCCGCAAATCTTATTATCCGTCTGTCTATCAGTTTATCCAGGACGCATTCCGGTTCAGATATAGACATCGCATACGCCATGTATTCTGTCAAATCAGTCTTCGTCATCCCGAATCCGGCATTTCCCAACAGATTAAGCAGACCGATAGCCTTGACAGTCTTCAAGGCATTATTGACTTCATCAGCACTGTTCCATTCACCCGTTTCCACCCTTTCGACGGCCACTCTTATGGCCTCCCAGCCCATTGCATCAAGAGCACTGTCATTCAAATCAGAATAAAGGCCGCGGACAATATAGTCATAAACATCACATAAACTGTATGTTCTATCCGGCGACGGTCTGAACTCCGACAATGACCCATATCCACGAGAATTCAAGAAAGAAAACAGTGAACGTTCGTTCTGCCCATATCTCTGAATGGCAGTGGTCAAGGCTGCTGCGGAAAAAGCATCCAGAGGATATAGTCTCTTCATGACCTCAATGCTCAGATTTCCGGATATGAATTTTGTCCTCTTGGCTATTTCCAGAATTCCGCGAATCTGTTTTTCATCGCCATCAGACGGAGTGCCGGCAATTGACTCAGCTGCGAGGTAGAGCAATTGTTCGACTGGTTCAGCGAAAACAATCTCCTTGAACCGTCCCTTTACCTTTTTCCATTCTTTCTTCTGGGGCATGTCAAGTTTTGAAACATAGGTACTGAAGTTCTGATGTAACGTAGTCAGCAGGAGCGCATTATATTCCGGACTGTTTATCAGTTCAGAGACTTGCTGAAAAAAGTACAATTCCTTATCCGTATCATTTTTTGACGCATACTCCAGCACTTTGCCGAACTCATCGACTGCAATAACAAGCATACGGCTAGCATTCGTGGACTTTTTGCAGATTTCTTCCAACTTTTCAAGTACATCCGCACCATCGCATTTACAGGCGAGTTCACTTCCCAGGATTCGTTCAAAAGAGTCATAACGCCCGACAATATTTATAATGTCATAGCCACTGACTTCAGGAAATCTCTTGCCAAGGAGTCCGCATTTGCCATTCAGGGACAGTTCTTGTTCGAACTCCAGAAGAAAACAGGACT
>ULRB01057298.1_pt1 | contig 14672 bp, 17 predicted proteins | sample 1955051 | NCBI WGS metagenome assembly ULRB01 (sample SAMEA4835671, study PRJEB28245) | human gut metagenome | biome: gut microbiome; material: fecal sample | place: Denmark | collected 2008 | reverse complement strand
TCCAGCCGATGAAATTCGTGCCTTCCCGGTACTCGTCGATAAAGGAAATCGCACGGACGAAAGTATCCTGCAGAATATCTTCGGCGTACATTTTATCCTTAACGATATAAAAAATCGTAAAGTACACGGCGCGATGGGTGTGGTCGTAAATATAATCGAAGGCGTTCCCATCGCCGTTTTTCAGGTTTGAGATTTTTTTCTCAAGTTTATCGTGAATCATGATTCTTCCGTAATATAAACAATCCGAACGCGTCGAATTGTTGGCGAAATTTAAATTTTTTTTCATTCGGCAGAGAATTGCGTTTTTGCGTAACGCTTTTCGGGCAGAAGCAAGTCCGATTTTGCGTAATGCTTTTCGGGCAGAAACAAGTCGGATTTTGCGTAATGCTTTTCGGGCAGAAGCAAGTCCGGTTTTGCCAAATCGGGATGCGCCGGAAAACTGTTCCGTTGTCCTGTACAAATCAAAGCCTCTTATTTAAAAAAAATACCGAATAAATTTACAACAATAGTATATAAAAAAACCGCTCCGCCGTCAACTGTTCCCGCGTGTCGAAAAAAATAAGCAGACGTATATAAAAAATCAGAAGACGTTTATACAAGCGATTATTTCCCGTCAATGCGACGACGGTTGGCTTATGCCCGCCGCGGACAGGATTAACCCCTAAAGGGGATGATAACGGCAAGTGTTTAAGCACTATCTTGGCTCGCCTACCGCGCCAAGCAAGCCGTTATCTTTTTTATTTTTTATGTGTTGCCCAATCCATTCTGCAAATGGATCGTAGTACTCTGCCATACCTATCTGATTACTAATCATATCTTCTTTTTCTTGGTTTTATATATATTTTTGAACGAAAAACGCCGTCGCATCAATCGCGACGGCGTCCTGACCTTCTTATAACGCTTATTATTGAAAATATTTGCTTTTTCTTTCAGCCGGGCAAGTACGTCTGTATCTTTTTTTCATTTTGCCGCTTGTACCGCCCTCACTGCCACTTATTTTATTTTATAATAGTTCGCGAAAACCCCGTTACGCGAGGAATCGGCGCTTTCGATAAACAGTTTGAATTTGTATCCGTCGGAAGCGGTATCGAATTCGTAGCGAATCTCAAAAATCCATACCGAGCCTTTTACCAAATAGCCGTTATCAAGGGTGTTATCCCTTACATAATAGAACTTGTACAATTTGCTCGGATTATCATCGAAATATTCGGACAAATCATTCTTTTGCTCTATGATATACCAATTTTCGTTCGTATCCATGCTGTGTTTTTCGAATCTCGGTTTGCCGAACATACCGTCATAATGCGTTTTTAAATACGAAAAATATGTTTCCGCATTCGTCCTGAACGTAGCCTCGTCCGGGCAATCCTGCGAAAACGAGTATCCGTCGTTAAACCAGGCGTCATCCGAATTCATTTCTCCGGACAATCCCGTCGGCGCAGTCAGACCGGCAAGTCCTTTTGCCGACAATTCTTCTTCGGTAAACCATTTTGCGCTGTCGTGGAGCGGCTTTTGAGTTTCCCCTCCGCCGTCGTCGCTTCCGCATGCGGCAAATCCGATGCACGATATCGCCAGAAGCGCCGCGCAAATAATCATAGATAATTTCTTTTTAAACATAATATTTATAACCTCCGGAACCGTCGTTTTATATTTTTCCTATCTCGCGTCGCCTTTTATCGGGAAATTCGTTTGTATTGCGTCCGACACAGAACACGCGGATAATAACGAACAGTTATCCTTCCGATGGTTATTATATACTATTTGATTGCGTTTTGAAAGCGTTTTGCCGATTATTACGTTGTTTTTGATTAATTTTCACACCGCGCCGCAAAGAAGTGTTATATACAAATCGTCGCCGTCCATCGAAAAGCCGTAAACGCCGTCGTTGGCTATCTTTTCGCCTGTCCCGATTTACAGCGGCGACTTTATTTTCAACTATGGTCTTTATTCTCTCTTTATCGACACTGCGAAATTCATTTTTGCTGTTATACTCATCGTAATTACCTGCAATAAAATCGATAATTGATTTTATAAATTCTTATAGTCTCTTTAGAGCATCCGAAACAAACAAAAGACATAACAAACAAAAGAATCAGAATGGATATTTTTTTCATATTCGGTTCTACTTTTGGAAACAGCATTAATTGAAAAAGAGTTGTCCGTGTCTATAAAATTTTTCTTATCGTCTTTTCGATTTTCTCTTTTGACCGGACGCCTATAAGCGACTTTTCGGGTTTGCCGTTTACGAAAAACAATAATGCCGGAATGCTCATAATACCGTATTTTACCGCAAGATTTTCGTTTCTATCGACGTCTATTTTTACGACTTTGATTTTCTCCGCGTATTCTGTTGCGATTTCCTCTATCGTCGGCGTTAAAGCCTTGCACGGTCCGCACCACTCGGCATAAAAATCTACGAGTACGGGAGTTTCGGATTGCAAAACGTCTTCTTTGAAATTCTTTTCGTCAACGATTACCGTCATTTTTTTATCCTCCTTGTTTCAAAAGTTCCGCCACATACGATTTAAGGACGATTTCGCTCATCGCCCCGACCTGCGACTTCCTTACTTTTCCCTGTGCGTCGATGAATACCGTTACGGGAATACTCGACACGTTATATGTGCTCGCCGCTGTTCCCGTATTGTCGAAATACAACGGGAAAGAGTAGTTTTCTTTCTGCACAAATTTCTTGACCTTGGTTTCGGTTTCGCCAGACAAAAGATTTACCATCAGAAAATGCACTTGCCCTTCGTTTTCTTTTGCCACTTTATCGAAAGCGGGCAATTCGCTCCTGCAAGGGCCGCACCACGACGCCCAGAAGTTTATGACTATGGGCTTGCCGATAAAATCGGAAAGTTTAACTTCTTTGCCGTTTACGTCCGTCACCGTAAAATCCTTATAATCGCCCTTTTGTTCCGTTCCGAGAGTCCCCGTATCGGGCGGATTTTTCTCCGATAATATTTTGTATCCGAAATATCCGCCGACAACGACGCCCGCAAACAACAAGATACTCAAAACCGTAATAATTATTTTCTTTGTCATATTACATCTCCTTACATTGCGCCGAGTTTATCCATAACTCCAGCGGCCAAAAGAATACCCATCACGATAAGCAAGCTGCCGCTTACGATTTTTATGACTTTATAGTGCTTTTTTATAAACGTGAAAAGCCGTTTCAGTTTATCCGTCAAAAGCGCGGCAAGCACAAACGGTATGCCCAGCCCCAACGAATAGCAAAGAAGCAACAACACACCTTTTACGATTGTTCCCGACGTTGAAGCAAGCGCAAGCGCCGAGCCTAAAAATGCACCGGTACACGGGCCTACTCCCACCGAAAACACGATACCGAACAGAAATGCCGAAAATACCGTGTCCGTTTTTCTCGCTTTTTTCAGTCCTTTGAAAAAAGGAAGATTGAAAAGTCCGACATAAGACAGTCCGAATATGATTACGATTATGCCGGCGACGATATTGACTACGGTTTTGTATTTGGTCAGAAATCCGCCGACGAGTCCCACAAGTCCGCCGAAGAAAACAAACATCAGCGTAAAACCGAGAACAAACGAAAGCGCACGCACGATAACTTTGCCGTTTATTTTGCGTTTTTTTACTTGCTCAGGCTGCACATCCGCCGTTGCGACAATGTTTTCGTCTGCCGTTACAACAATGTTTTCGTCCGTCGTTCCCTTTGTTTGTGTATTCCCCTCTTCGTCGTCGCTGCCGGCAAAATACGAAAGATACAACGGTATCATAGGCAAAAGGCAAGGGGAAATAAACGACGCAAGCCCTTCCAGAAACGTTAATAGATACTGCATTCTTTTCCTCCTTTTAGTGTTTTCGTTATAATCCGGGTTCTGCCGTCACTCTCATACTATTGTACTTTTTCAAAATCCGATGCCGGATGCTTACAAAGCGGACAGATAAAATCCGGAGGCAAAGGTCCTTCGTGAATGTATCCGCAGATTTTGCAAACCCACTTTTCCGTTCTGTCTTTCGTTTTAATCTCGGGTTCAGGTTTTATAAAGTTCTGATAATAGTCGTAAGTGAGTGCGTCGCCGCTTTCGACAAAAGCCCTGTTTTCGACTGCCGAAAGCACGAACATCGTGTGCGTACCCATATCGACGGTTTTCAAAACTTTAAGCGCAAAGTATCCCATGATACCCTTTATATGCGGAACTTTAATCCCGATACTCGTCGTCTTAAAATCGATTCCGTCAAACTTATCGACGGTCCTTCCCGACTGCATGCCGAATCTTTTTATCGTTTCAAAATCCGTTTCCGTCGAAAGAATCGCAACGACGCATTCTCCGCTTTGCTCTACCAGATCGTGCGAGAAATTCCGTTTGTTTACCGTAACGCTAAAGGTTTCGGGCATAGATGTTTGTTGCGAAAACGTGTTTATAACGCACCCGCTTTCTTCTTTGCCGGCTTTTGCGCAAAGAAGAAACAAGCCGTATGAAATCTTAAACAACAAATTCATTTGTGTTCTCCTTGTTTTAATTCTTATTTTTTAAAAGTGTTTTGTGTTTCCTCTTCGGTTTCTGCCGATTCTATCGCCGTTCTTTTATTTTACTTCGCCTATAAACCCGGTGACGAATTAATTTGCGCCGTTTTCTCTTTTTGTCAAACAAGACGCTTGTGGCGCAAGCGTCGACGACAACGGAAACAACTCGTCACAACACAAGCGAAGGCGCGGCGTACACACGGGCTTTCAGTTCGCTGTTGAGCATATAAAGCCCCTTCGCGTCGGCGCCGAACAATTCCATTTTGGTAATCATATCCGACGCGTTTTTTTCCTCTTCGCCCTGTTCTTTTACAAACCAATCAAGCAATTGCATGGTGCGAAAGTCCCTCGCTTCATAAGCCGCCGTATAAATATCGTTTATGGAGGCAGTAACGTATTTTTCGTGTTCGAGCGCTTTTTTAAGGGGCGTCATATTATCGTCGCGCTCCCATTCGGGTTTTGCGATCGCATCAAAAGTAACTTTTACTTCATTGTTCAGAAGATATTGAAAGAACAGCATTGCGTGATCTCTCTCTTCCTGCGCCTGTACTCTGTACCAGTTTGCAAAGCCGTCAAGCCCCGCTTCTGCATAATAATTGGCGAAATCGAGATAGAGATACGCCGAGTAAAACTCCTTGTTTACCTGCTCGTTCAAAAGTTTTGCTACCTTTTCGTTCATTTTTATTTACTCCTTAAAAATATTTTGTCTTATACGCGCACTTCTTCGTTCTTCTCGCCGAACCTCTCTCGCAAGGCAAGGCATATTTCATCGCGCGATTTACCTTGTTTCTCGCCATTTTTGATGAGTTTGTATGCCGAAAACAACGCCGAAGGTCCTATCTCGGAGCTGAAAAAACCTATCCCCTGATTCCACACCAGAAGCTCGAAGACATCGCCCAACTCTTTGCTCGATACGCCGTGAATATATGCTTTTACGAGCTCTCGTACCGCCTGACGCATTCTGCCCGCCCCAACAGCGTTTGCAAGTGACAACAAAAGTCTCGTCTCATATGAAAGCGTGCGATTTTCGCTCTGCCACGTTATATTTTTCATAGTCACACCTTTCAATCGCTTAAAATTTGTCCGTCCACCGACACGATTACCACCTGCCACGGAATGAATTTTCCGCTTCGTTGCAATGCGTTTTTCGTCGCCTGTTCTATCCCTCCGCAACAAGGAACTTCCATACGGACGATCGTCACGCTCTTTACGTCGTTTGCCGTCAGAATTTCCGTCAGTTTTTCGCTGTAATCCACGCTGTCGAGCTTCGGACAACCTATAAGCGTGATTCTTCCCGACATAAACTCGTCGTGAAAAGAGGCGTAGGCATAAGCGGTGCAGTCCGCCGCAATCAACAGTTTTGCGCCGTCAAAATACGGTGCGTTTACCGGCACGAGCTTTATCTGGCACGGCCATTGCGCAAGTTGAGAAACGCTTTCTTTTGAAGTTTTTTCTTCGACGGGACGGGGCGACATCTGTCTCATTCTGCTCCCGGGGCAACCGCCGTGAGCGTGCGTATGGTCGTGCGAGCGCGTATTTTTATCCCCTTTTTTCTTATTATTTTCCATAACCGCCGCTTCGTCGTACTCCGCCGCTTCTCTTTCCACAAAAGATATCGCACCCGTAGGACACGCCGGCAAACAATCGCCGAGTCCGTCGCAATAGTCGTCGCGCAAAAGTTCCGCTTTGCCGTCAACCATTCCTATCGCGCCCTCGTGGCAAGCGTCTGCGCACGCGCCGCAACCGTTGCACTTTTCTTTATCTATCTCGATAATGCGTCTTATCATCTTCTTTACCTCCGATTCTTGACTTTTCACTCCGATTATACTATAATTATAAATGAAAATCTGTTGTTACAACAACAAAACGGAGTTTTTTATGAAATTATCCAACACGCAGCTTTTCCGCGGAATAGAGGAACCGAAAATCGAATCCCTTCTCGGTTGCTTTGAAACGAAAGAAATCGCATTCAAAAAGGGAGAGTATGTTCTTAAAGAAGGCAATCCGACGGAATATATAGGCATCGTGCTTTCGGGCGCGGTGATAATAGAGCTGAGCGACGTGTGGGGAAACAACAGCGTGATAAGTCGCATAGGCGTCGGCGGTACCTTTGCCGAAGCGTTCGCCTGCATACTGGGAGAGCCGATGACGGTCAACGTCCTTTGCGCAGAGGATTCGACGGTGCTTCTTGTCAGTATGCGTTGTATTTCACACCCGTGCTCGCGTACCTGCGCCGCCCACACCAAGCTGATACAAAATCTGCTTTCTCTTTGCGCCGAAAAAAACCTGCGACTTTCCAAAAGAATGCTGCACACTATGCCCAAATCGATCAGGCAACGACTTCTTTCTCTTTTTTCGGAATACATCAAAAAAACGGGTAGTTTTTCATTCGATATCCCTTACAGCCGTCAACAACTTGCCGACTATCTCAACGTGGAACGCAGCGCGCTTTGCAACGAGCTTTCCAAAATGCAGAAAGACGGTATTATAAAATACGAAAAGAATCACTTTGTCGTCGATGATTCCGAAGTGTTTTGACGCTTTACCGCAAAGCAATGTTTTCCACATCCGATTCGTCGAGTTACATCATTTCTGTCCGGCGGTTATAACTTTCTTTTAATCCGTGACCGTGCCGTATGGCCAGTCGTTTATGCCGCCGAAATCATAGATGATTACGTAACCGAGATTTACCAACTTTCTTGCCGCCTCTTCGCTTCTTCTTCCGCTACGGCAGTACACAAGAATAATTGCGTTTTTGTCGGGAAGATTTGTGGGAGGCTCGCTGCCTATCGTTTCGTTTGGAATAAGCACGGCGTTTTGAATATGCCCTTCGTCATATTCGCTTTGCGTGCGGACGTCCACAATTACGACTTCTTGCGTATTCATCATTTCATATGCTTGCTCGGCGGTTATTTTGCGATATTCGCCTACTCTTTCCCGGCTATAAATATACCAGAACGCCATTGCTTGCGACTGAACGGCGTCCTTCGTTGCCCTTTGCCTTACGAGAAAAACAAAGCTTTTCACCCGCATTGCATCGTTTGGCATAAACTCCCAGACGTGGGATTCTTGCAGATTCAACATCGAAGTCCACCCGTACGTCGAAGGTTTTCCTTCGTTTTCTTCCTGCTCCAAAAAACTACCGTTAACGGACTTTCCTCCGTCATCATGGGTTTTCAGATATTTTTCGTTGTACGGTATCACCTTGTATTCCAGCCCGAAACCTGCAACCGTTGCTTTTTCCTCTTCGGTCAATTCCCTTATATAATGGCGGTACATTTTCTCGCTCTCGTCCCAAGTACTTGCGGGAATGCCTATTTCCACAATGCGAGGATTGCTTTTGTGGTAATAAAACACGAACCTGTTTTCGTCTTGCTCAGTCGAAGAGAACGTAGGAGCCGAAGAATAAACGTCTCGGCTAAACCGGCAAACAGCACTCAAAGAAATTGCATTCTGCCGCTTCGATTTCAAAGTGTAGGTCTTTTGCTCGGACGCGGCGCTCGGCTTGTAATAGTAATTTTTAGGCGTGCGCACGGATACGGTTATCGTCGTCCCCGGCTGAACAAGTTGTCCGTCTCCTGTCCTATATTCTATTATGTTTGTATATTCTTCTGTGTATTCTTCTTCGTAAAACTGATAGAGAATATTGTAAATTCCGTTGCCGGGAGTTGTTTCAATCGAGTTGTTATAAGAACAGCTATACCAATTACCGCCGTTTACGGAAAACTCCAATTGTTGAGCTGCGTCTTTATCCTGTAAATAATCGCCGAGATTTCCCACTTCGGCATAGACCGTTCCCGTATGGTCCTGCCAGATATCTTCAATCGTCGGGGTTATCTCTCTGTCCTTCAGTTTTCTTCCGCATGCGGAAAGCGTTGCAAAAGTGCAAACAATCAGTACGATTGCCACACCAAGACTTAAAATTTTCTTTTTCATAACAAAAACCTCCGTTTTTTAATTTTATTATTTTTTTCTTGAATACTGCACACAAGTCGGGAAAGGATTTCTTTTTGATGACGAACCAACGCAGAGCAAAGCAACCCAAGCTCACAAATGCAACGCTACCTACGACGATACCCGCAATCGCTCCGCCCGAAAGCCCTTCATATGGGGCGTTTGCATAAACTGCCGTTAATGCAAGGCTTTCGCTTGCGTAATACGTGTATGTCGGTTCTGCGGTGCCGATAACTATTTCGCCCTTTTCATTCTGCCAACCAACGAACACTTTACCTTTTTGCGCAGGCTTTGCGACAAGGGTTACCATATCGTTTACGTTTAACGTGCCGGTGCTGCCGTCTTGTCCTTCGATAGCGGTTATCCTTATCGAACGGATAAGTTATTTCTACAATAACGCTGCAAATAACAAAAAAACAAGGCATTGTTCCCGACGCTTCGCAAACTTCTTTCCTTTGGCGAAACCCTGCAAAGACGTTCGCCGCTTTTTGCGCTCTATTCGGGGCGTAGATTAGTCGGTGCATTTCTGCATAAGTTGCCGTGTCTTTCTGTCTGCACGTGTCGGGAGCAATCGCCTTGCTCCGCTTGCTTGTTTGTTGATTATTATATCTTGTCTGTCCGTCTTTTGCCTGTAAATTAAGCCTCTTTTTTTTTGCTAATAAATGAATAGTATGTGCTTCTGCTTGCCACTTCATGCCAAGCAGAAGCGGGTACCCGCTTCTTTTCCGTTCGGTTTTTCAACCGCTTTCTTTATTTTTATAGTTATATTATACCATATCCTGTCACATTTTGCAACCCATGCCGGGCAAGAATAAAACGAACCTTGCCAAAACGCCGCAATTTCCGTGCTTTTTGTCAAATTCTCGCTTGAAGTACATATAAGTTTGAAATCAAATATTTCAATAACAATAATAAAAAAAACGAATTTTGAAACCGAATATTAACGGTTCGAAAAAATAATATTCGAGCGTTTTTACTGTAATTCCGGCATTTTTTGCGATTTAGTGTTCAGTTTGAAATACATCCTTAAACAGGGCTTTTCATCAGAAATAACCTGCATTTTCGCATAAGAAAAGACCTTGAAACCGAACAATTAAAGTTCATATTTCAAGGTCTATTCAAATTTGTTTGAATGATAGATATACTTATATAAATCGACTTCAGAAGCCGACATTCTTATTTGCTTGTCCATTCGTATTTTTCTCCAAAATTTCGTCCAAAGTAACGGGAGTATAATTCCAGTACATACACCCGACGTTGTAAATCTTTAAATCGTAACCTTTTTCATTCAGTTCGGTTGTGATTCTGACCTCTTCCGCCGATTCCTCCGTAAAATGCGAATGCCCGTGCAGATGAATTGCCTGATACCTATGCCCGTTATAAAAAGGAATAAAATAATGGCTTAAAATACACGTCCGCGTTGTTCCGTCTTCCAAGGTTACACATATATCGTCATAATCTTTTATGCCGGCAAGGGCTTTCTTTGCCGCCGCGTTATGTAAAAATCGATCGTGATTGCCTTTTATCAGAATAATCTGTCCGTTCAATCTTCTGATTATGCTTACAGCTTCGTTTGTTGCCGCTTTCCAGATAAAATCGCCCAAAACGTAGACAATATCGCCTTTTCCGACCTTAGCGTTCCAACGTTTTATCATTTCCTCGTCCATTTCTTCCACCGTATCAAAAGGTCGGTTATCAAACCGTATCACGTTTTCGTGTCCGAAATGTAAATCGCTCGTAAAAAATATTTTCTGTTTTTCCATTAACCGTCTCCGAATATTTCGTCGCAAAACGACCGTAAATTTATTTTTTCCGCATTATCTAAATCTCTGCAAGCCGTTGCTTTATCCGAATATCGCTCCTCATACAAATACAACCGCGACAACGTCTTTTTAGTTCTACTGTCGTACTTAATCATTTCGGGAACCCCCCAACAAAACATCACTCCGATCTTATCTTGGCTTTCAGATTGTTCTTCTATTGCATATCTGAGTTCGCAAAACTGAGGCTTAATTGCGCGGATATAATTTTCGTCATCTTGTAAAACGATCTGTTTAAAATGCGATATTCCGGCATGCATATAATACGGACAATGCCAAATATTGATATGTTTCCATTTATATTTGTCTACAGTCATCTCATTTTCAGCAATCAACCTTACAGGGGTTAAAAACTTTGCTTTACTATACGCAACAGTATGTTCACATTCGATATTCCCGGACTTATACTCGGTAAACGCCGCTTGCAAACCGTCAATATCGCTTTCAATGGAATTGTTATTTTTTATTGCCGTTATAAGATCTTCAACTTCTTCAATCGTTCCATAATAATCTGTGCCGCTGGAACAAAAACTCGGTATAGCATAATCCGTTAAAGTAATTTTATAAAACTGCTTATTTTTCCGCCCGATCCACAGCAAGGGTCGTAAACACGGCAATTCTCAAACGGTTTCAATATCTCAACCAAGGTTTTAACGATGCTTGACGGAGTATAGAATTCGCCGCCGTCCGTACCTTCGTAAGCCGCAAATTGTGCGATGCAATACTCATAGGTTCTACCGAGTAAGTCTTTGCTTTCATCGGTATCATCCATATGTATTTCGTTCGTGAAGAGATCAACGACTTGTCCTAATACGGTCTTATCAAGGTCTGGGTTACCGTAATTCTTCGGCAATACATTTTTGAGAACCGGGTTTTCAGTTTCGATTGCTTTCATTGCTGTGTCGATTACCTTACCGATTTCGGGAGTATGAGCGGTAGCGGCTATCGTTGCCCATCTCGCTTCTTGCGGAACAAAGAAGACGTTGTTTTCCGCATATGCGTCACGATCGTCTTCAAAGCCTTCCCCTTCATCAACCAATTGCTGATATCTTTTCTCAAAGGCACAGGAAATGTATCGTAAGAAAATAAGTCCTACGATTACCTTTCTGTATTCCGCTGCGGGAATATGTCCCCCAAAGAACACAAGCCGCATTCCAAATTTGCTTTTCGAACCCTACGTTCGTATTGTTATGATCTGCCACGATTAACACCTCTCAATTATTTACTCTTTGAAATGAATTCCGTTTTCTTTACACAAGGCATTGAACCTTTCGAGCGTTTCATATGTTGGCGTCGCATGCCCCTTTTCCCAACGATTCACAGTGGCAAACGACACTCCCAAAAGAGCAGCGAATTTCTCTTGACTTAATTTTAGCGTTGTTCTTGCGTGTTTTACCTTTTCCGCAAAAGTCATCTCAACACCTCCGAGCAAAATATAACATATACATTATAACACACTCGTTAGTATTTTACAAGGTTTTTTATTGTTTATTTGGCTTTTACTATTTTTCTAACGACAAGAAATAATACGCTGATTACTATCGTAGGAACACCCAAGTAAAGAGCAATCATTCCTGCGGGTGTAAAATACCCCATCACTTTCTTGAATTCAAGAATTGCGGGCAAATTATCCCATATGGCCGTACCGAACGCATTCATCGTTCCCCAAAAGGCTTGCCATAGAAGTGTAATTATTTCAATAAAAATCTTCAAATTACCTCCTCTACATTAATATAGACTATATTAGCAAAATTAATTGTCTTCTCATGTATATCATATTTTGTATCATAACTTTTTCAATGATATGTAATTTTCATTGCAAAATTTTTCCATTTCATTTGCATTTACTGCTTGTACATTTTCCCCTAAATAAACAGTCTTAATTGCAGGTGCTTGTATTTTTTGCCCAGCATCCCCAATCAATCTCCACTCTTTTTGATATTGCCACTTTAACTCTTTAGTCAAAAACATTCTCAAATATCTCGAACGATCCGCATCAATTAATCCATTACTCATGCCAATAATCATTTGCCCTATAAAATCACAAACAATATTCATTAAGACATTATTCTCACGTTGATCATTATAAACCACGGGAAACAGCAATTCTGAATATCGATAGTTTAATAAGTCGTATTCAACGCAGTAGCCAGTACCGTCATTTGCATAATCTTTCCACATAACGCTGTCGTTTTTTTCTGTTGTTAATGAACAAACGCCAAATTGTTCGCGAGCCTTTGCCGCCCTTATAAACAACTGCTCTATTTGCTCTCGCACTTGTTTATCATTAATACTCTCAGGAATATTCCCAAGCATATTTACCAAGGAAACAATATCGGCATTCGGAGCAAGTTCTTGTAATTCAAACGATGCACCCAATAACCAATTCCTTTTTACTAAGTCGTCTGGAGTCATTATGCTTGCAATGATACTTTGGATCCGTCTAAAGTTCACATCACCTGTATAGTCCCGTATTGATTCCATAATTTGCTCAACACAATATTTTGTTAGCTGATTTGTCTGTATATCAATATAGTCTTGAACATCAAAAGAGACCACACATTCACTTGGATCGTCTAATTATTTTGCCGGACATAAGTATAAATATCCATTTTCAAGCATATCGTATGTGTGTTCATCAAACGGACGGTATTTGAATAATGTTCTTGGAACAGTGGAAGTATTACCTTTCATTTTATCGTTAATAGTTTTGATTTCTTTTGACTGCGTCATAAATCACCTTGATATATTTTAACTAAATTTATAACATACTCTTTTATTTTTTCTACCACATCGTCAGGTCCGACCACTTGCAGTTTATCTCCAAACGACAAGCACCAACCGTAAAACGTTGGACTTGTTTGTACTGATGCCTTAAACCTAAAAGAATTTTCTCCTACGGGCTCAAGTCTGGCTGAATCTCCAAAAACATCGAAAATTACATCAAGTAGACTTTTATTGGCAATAAAATCGACTTCTTGTTCTTCACCCTGAAACATTCCGAAAATAGTCTTTTTATGATGTTTTAGGTCTATCGGTTCTCCATTGTAGATGTCTCGGCTTTGATTTTCAACCATCTCCACCATATCCATACGGTCTATTCGGTAATGAACAACGCCCGGGTGATTCGCATAATAAGCTATTAAATAGTAATTATCATCATCGAATATCGTTGCCATTGGATTCACAAAATATCTTTTGCGTTCTTTCCGATAAACTCGCTCATGTTTTTCATTAAAATCAAAATATTCAAATGAAACTTTTTTATTATTTTCGATTGCTGCATTTATTTCGCTTATTGCGTAAAAAATATTTTCGTTTGTGCTTTTCGTCGTGTTAAATCTTACGATATTGCTCTGCAAAAGTTCAGCGCGATGGCTACCGCCAAGATCGGCAATCTTATCTAAAAGAATTTCAGTTTTACTCGGAGTGATAAAACTCGATGCCTGAACCGCATCCATCAATATACGCAACTCGGGAACGTCGAAACTCCTGTCTGCGACGCAATAACAATTCGACTTACCCGGGGATTTTTCGCATAAAACTTCGTATCCGAAACTATTCAAAACTTCTATATCTTTATATAAAGTCCGACGATCGCAAACAATTCCCATTTTATCAAGCTTCTCTATCAATTCAGACGTACCGATATAATGATCCTCATCTGAATCATGCCGTAAAATTTCAAGCAGTTTTATGAGTTTAATCTTATAAGCATTCTCTTGGCGCATCTATTTTTACCTATACCTCTCCCGAGTTTATTCCTATAGTATAACATATTTGATAACATTTGTAAAGAACAAGGTGTACAAGATTACGGACACCTATATGTATAAAATAAGCGCAGCCGAGTCGGTGCGCTTCAAATAACACTTACCATCCAAATGGAAGAAATTTAACTCTAAAAAATTTTTTTGGGTAGCCCTAAAATGTAGGGCAAACCTCCTTAAAAAAGTCAAAAAATATGGATGTCGTAAGTTCAAACCTTGATTTTTCAAAAAAACGCCAAAAATCAGCAATGAAAACGGCATGGTCAACTTACATATTTTAACCTTAGAAAAATCCTCAAAAATGCCAAAAAACATATAAAAAAGAGTCAAAAACAAGCATTTTTGACTCTTTTTTGACCGGATCAGTAATTTCGGTCAACGTAGATGGCTCCCCGTGTAGGGTTTGAACCTACGACCCTCCGGTTAACAGCCGGATGCTCTACCGCTGAGCTAACGAGGAATAAGATTAGGAAATTCAGCTCACAAATTCCCTGTTTGTGTCCTCTGCAAGTGCTTGACCTTGCTGCTGTCTTTTCGGTGGAAACCTGTACGGTTGCTCTGCCGCTGAGCTATCGAGGAATATAATGTGGCAACGACCTATCCTCCCGGTAAGTCACCCTACAA
>ULRB01010988.1_pt1 | contig 14672 bp, 11 predicted proteins | sample 1955051 | NCBI WGS metagenome assembly ULRB01 (sample SAMEA4835671, study PRJEB28245) | human gut metagenome | biome: gut microbiome; material: fecal sample | place: Denmark | collected 2008 | reverse complement strand
AACGCTTGAAGCACTTAAATCCATGACTGCTCCTACCGCAAAATGCTGGCGTGACGGTCAATTAAAGAAAATTGCAGCCGTAAAGCTGGTTTATGATGATATAATTGAGTTGGAATCGGGCGACAGAGTACCTGCTGACTGCGTTTTGCTGAAGTCCGCAGGACTTTTCACTGATGAGGCAATGCTTACAGGCGAGTCTGAACCTGTCGCAAAGGCTGTCGGACTTAAATCTGACATTGACAACAGTCTGAACAAGTCGAATATAATTTATTGTGGGACTTCCGTTACAAAAGGAACTGCACAGGCAAAGGTCATTGCAACAGGGAAAACTACGCAAATGGGTCATATTTCAACAATGCTTGAAGATATTGACCGCAAATTGACTCCATTACAGATAAGATTGGCGGAGCTTGGGAAAGTTGTGGCATTAATCTGCATAGGCGTGTGCATAGCAGTATTTCTGGCAGGAATTTTGCGTGGCGAGGACGCTTTCACGATGCTGATGACCGGAATCACGATTGCAATTGCGGCAATTCCCGAGGGACTTCCTGCAACTGTAACAATTGCACTTGCCTTGGCAGTCAACCGCATGATGAAGCAAAAGGCACTTGCAAATAAGCTGCATAGTGTTGAAACTCTGGGCTGTACATCAGTAATTTGCTCTGATAAAACGGGTACGATAACTGAAAATAAGATGACTGTAACGGAGCTTTTCAGCGGTAATACGTCATATTTTGTTACAGGCATGGGATACAGAATGGGCGGCAGAATTACGAAAGGCGAAAAGGAACTGCCTGTAAATATAGTGACTGATAAGTCGCTAGGTGAGCTTTTAAGGTGTGGAGTTTTATGTAATAATGCGTCAATCAGCGGTAAAAAAAGCGGAAAATCACGAAACAGAGCCGCAATTGACGGTCAGTGGAGTGTTACGGGTGATCCGACAGAGGCAGCGTTGCTCATTGCTGCTACAAAGGCAGGACTAACTTCTGCTCAGCTATGTTCCACGTGGAACATAAAAGAGGAAATCCCGTTTGACAGTGAAACACGCTACATGGCGGTACTGGCAAAGTCTGCGGCGGAATCAAGATGCTGGTACAAGGGTGCCGGAGAGGTGATTCTCCCTAAATGCAGTCATTTTATGACCGAAAACGGCAGTATTGAGCTGTTGACACCTCAAAAGAAAAAGGAAATCGAGAACATAATTTTAAAGATGTCCGACAAGGCACTTCGAGTTCTTGCAATGGCATACTGCACGTCGGACACCCTCAAAAACAACGAAAAACTGGTCTTTTTGGGACTTGCAGGAATGATAGATCCGCCTAGAGAGGAGGCAAAAACAGCAATCAGGAAATGTGCATCCGCCTCAGTAAAAACGGTAATGATTACAGGTGACCACAAAAATACAGCAGTTGCAGTGGCAAAAAAGGCAGGACTTCTTCGTGGAAAGTCTGCAATAACAGGTGCAGAGCTTGACGAAATTTCAGACGCAGAGCTTGACCGCACTATAAATAATTACAGCGTTTTTGCCAGAGTTGAGCCTGCACACAAGCTGAGAATTGTAAAAAGCTTTCGCAGAAAAGGTGAAATTGTGACCATGACGGGTGACGGAGTCAACGATGCACCTGCGATAAAAGAGGCTGACGTTGGCGTAGCAATGGGAGTTACAGGCACAGACGTCACAAAACAAGCGGCAGACGTAATTTTGCTGGACGATAATCTTGCCACACTTGTTAATGCAGTCGAGCAGGGGCGGTGCGTTTATGCAAACATCAGAAAATTTGTCCGCTACCTCCTATCGTGTAATATCGGCGAGGTTCTGACAATGTTTGTGGGAATATTAATGGGAATGCCGATAATTCTGATGCCTGTTCAGCTGCTTTTGGTCAATCTCGTGACTGACGGACTGCCTGCAATTGCACTCGGAATGGAGCCGCCGGAATCTAATTTAATGAACAAACCGCCCAGAAAGTCCACAGAGGGATTTTTCTCAGGCGGTCTGATGACTAAAATCATTTTCAGAGGAATTTTCATTGCACTTTCCACACTTGCGTCATTTTCACTTGTTGTCCACTTCGGAGGAACTGTTGAGGCAGGCAGAACGGCAGCTCTCATAACCCTTGTAGTTTCTCAGTTAATACACGTTTTTGAGTGCAAGTCAGAAGAAAATTCAATATTTAAAATCAATCCATTTTCAAATGTTAAGCTGATAATTGCAGTAATAATTTCTTTTGCAGTTCTGGCGGCGGCTGTTATGTTCCCTCAACTTCAAGTGATTTTTGAAACGGTAACACTTACATCTGAACAGCTTTTGACATCTTTAGGACTTAGTATCGCAGTACCAATGCTATGCGGTATTTTCAGGACATAAAGCTATTGTATACCCAGTCCAAAGCTAATTGACAAAGCAGTATTTACCTTGTTCATGGAGGTAAGATCAAGTTCACCCATTCTGTCTTTTAATCTTTTTTTATCAATTGTGCGGATTTGCTCAAGCAGTACAATGCTGTCTTTAGCGAGTCCGCATTTATCTGCTGATACCTCAATATGAGTCGGCAGCTTTGATTTATCACGCTGACTTGTAATGGCGGCGGCAATTACAGTGGGACTGTGCCTGTTGCCAACATCATTTTGAACAATAAGTACAGGTCTTATTCCGCCCTGTTCAGAGCCGACCACGGGACTTAAGTCAGCATAGTAAATTTCTCCCCTTTTAACTGACATAATATTTAACTCCTAATTTATAGATAGAATTTGCTTAGTAAAGATTATAGCAATCTCAAGCAATAATATTATTACCACTTGACATGATTTTAAACGTTAATATATTATATGTCAGAAAAACTTTTTTGTCAGTCAGCTGAATATTGGAGCAGATTTAAGTTAATAATATATTATCAATTCAAGATGTTCCACGTGGAACATTAAAACCTTTATTAACATTTATTTCAACACTGTGTTGAAAAGAGTGTGGAAACTCGTAACATAGTTGTTGAAATCAGGAAAGAATGCCTATTTTACGTCGTTAAGTTTTCAACAATGACAAAAAATGAGATATAAATAGTGTAAAAAAACAGAAGAAAGAGTGAAAATAGATGCCAAAAAAAATAGACAGAGGAGTGTTCCTCATGGAAAAATCACCTGCAATTGTCAGCTGTGCATCAATTGTAGGCGGCAAGGAAGGCAACGGACCTCTTGGAAAATATTTCGACAGTGTGATTGAGGACAGTCATTTTGGAGAAAAAACATGGGAAAAGGCTGAAAGTAAATTTCAGCTTGAAGCAGTTTGTGCGGCAATAAGAAAAGCAGATCTTACTAAAGAAGATTTGGACGTTATTTTTTCAGGAGATCTGATAAACCAGTGCATAGGTTCGGCGTATGGATTGAGAGATCTGGACATACCTTTTATGGGACTTTACGGTGCTTGTTCTACAATGGCTGAGGGACTTGTTATGTCCGCAGTTTATACTGATTCCGGTGCGGCACAGCGAACGGTTGCAGTAACTTCTTCACATTTTTCAACAGCAGAAAGGCAGTTCAGGTATCCGCTTTCGTATGGAGGACAGAGAACGCCGACATCTCAATGGACATGTACGGGTTCAGGAGCAGCGATAGTTGACATAAATGGCTGCGGACCTCGGATAGCAGGCTGCTGCATAGGAAAAATTGCGGATATGGGCGTAAATGACATAAATAATATGGGTGCGGCAATGGCTCCTGCGGCGGCTGAAACGATAAAAAGGTATCTTGAGGCGACCAAAAGCAGTCCTGAAGAATACGATTATATAATAACCGGTGACTTGGGAGCAACGGGAAGTGAACTTCTTGTGGACTTTTTGTTGAAACAGGGAGTGGATATAAGTGCACAGCATAGGGACTGCGGTGTAATGATTTTTGACGCTGACAGTCAGGACACACATTGCGGAGGTTCAGGCTGCGGATGTAGTGCAAGTGTTCTATGTGGATACTTTTTGCCAAAGATGAAAAAAGGTGAGATAAAAAACATACTTTTTGCAGCAACAGGAGCTTTGATGTCGCCGATGTCCTGTCAGCAGGGAGAGTCAATACCAACGATTTCACATTTGGTAAATATAAAAATGGGAGAATAAAAATGTTTCTGGATATATTAAAAGCCTTTTTGGTGGGTGGAGTTTTATGTGCTATTGGACAGCTTTTTATTGACTATACAAAGCTTACACCTGCAAGAATTTTGACAGGTTTTGTTGTTGCAGGTGTAGTATTGTCAGCGTTAGGCATTTACAAACCATTGGTTGACTTTGCAGGTGCAGGTGCAACGGTTCCGCTGACAGGCTTTGGACATCTTCTTGCTGAAGGAATAAGAAAAAGCATAAGCGAGGACGGTTTTCTCGGCATTTTTACAGGCGGACTTACAGCAGCCTCTGGAGGTGTTGCAGCAGCTATATTGTTTGGACTAGTAGCTGCAATTTGTTTCAGACAGCGTGATAAGTCATAGCAAGCACAGCATTTTTAAGCAACGTCGCACAAAACTTGTACGGTAGATTAGTCAGCATTGTGCAAAGGTGTCAGGTAGGCTTTGTGTGATGTTGCTTTAAGAACTATTGAATATCATTAAGGCAGCACGATTATTTGCTCTCTTAGTGATTTTTAGTATATTTTATGTTAAAATTTAATAAAAAAAGTGAATATATAAGTATAAAAGTGCTTTTTTTGTAGAAACTTGTGAAAGACTAATTTTAGTATTGACATTTTAGTTGTGATGGTGTATAATAATTAAGTCGCATGAGGAAAATGCTTAGCGGCTCAATATGGCGGCATAGCTCAGTTGGCTAGAGTACTCGGTTCATACCCGATTGGTCGTTGGTTCAAATCCTACTGCCGCTACCATATATGGCCCGTTGGTCAAGAGGTTAAGACACCGCCCTTTCACGGCGGAATCATGGGTTCAATTCCCGTACGGGTCACCATCACACATTCCCGAAAATGACGTGTTTACGTTGTTTTCGGGTTTTTCTTTTATACCGAAAATAGGGTTTGTCCGCTACTTGTCCGCTATTGCGAATTTGCAGCGGACATTCTTGTTTTATGTTGTTTGTATCCTGCGGAATAAAACTGAACGCTCCGTCCATCGCCTGAGCCACTCTCGCCTGTGCAGTCTGGAACATATGAGCATAGACGTTCAAAGTTGTTCCCGAATTGCAATGGCCTAACGCCCCCGATACTGTCACAACATCAAGTCCCGATGAGATCAGGGCAGAAGCTGCGAAATGCCTGAAACTGTGAATACCGTAGAAAGGCATATCGTTCTTCTCGCAGAACTCTTTCAGCCAGCCGTAAGGGGTCTGGTTGTTCATGGGTTCGCCGTTCCACTTGACGAACAGTCTGTCGCTCTCCACCCACTTGTCGCCCAGGCGGAGTGCTTCCTCGTCCTGCTCGTCTTTCAATTCTTTGAGGATACCCATGATGTATGGAGAAATTTTCAGCACACGCTTTGAACGCTTGGTCTTGGTAGTATCCGTGTAGATGCCACGCTCCGAGGTGTAGTTACTCGTTCTCCTGATGCTGATGATGTTGTTCTCAAAGTCAATGTCTTTCCACTCCAGACCGAGCATTTCGCTCCTGCGGAAACCGCTGTACGCTATCAGATAGAAGAAAGCACGGTACTTTGTGTCCTCACCTTTTATCGCCGTGAGAAGCTGTGCGATCTCCTCCTGGGAGTAGATAGGCTTCTCCTTGACCTCGCCTTTCGGGATAGTCACTTTCCTGCACGGATTGTCAGATACCAAGTCCATACGAACAGCGTAGCTGAACACGTCCGATATAAAGCTCAGGTTGTGACGAATCGTTTTCGGTGCGAGGGGCTTGCCCGTCTTCTCGTTCGCTCCCTCTTTAGCGAGAGAGTTCACAAAGCCCTGCAAATGCCTTGCGGTTATCTTGTCGATACGCAGATGACCTATTGCAGGATAGACACGGTGCGTGAGCTGGAGCATACGCTCGTATGTAGTGCTTCTGAGGGCGTTCTTAGCGTAGTTCTCGAACCATTCCTCAGCAAGCTCCTGAAACTTCATAGCAGAAGCCTTGAAACCGTGATTGACCGATTCCTCGAACATCACAGCCTGGCGGTTCAGTTCCTTTTCGATCTGCTTCTTGGTCATGCCCTCATCGGGCTTCCAGGTCATGGACTGTTCCTTGTGATTGCCGTTTATATCGTAGCCGCAGCTCACTCTGATAAGATAGCTGTTGCCACGCTTCTTTATTGTTGCCATAGATTACCTCCTAAGATCTATGACATACCCTTGTACATCTATGATTGTAGCGCAATAAACCGCCGTTGTCAAGGGGTATGCCATAAATATTTTATCCTCTGTTTTATGTATCTTTTCGTTTCATAAAGTCCGCAATATCATCAATAATGCTTTTCATGGCGATACGTCCCGATTTATTCATTTCAATGAATTCACCACACAGATACTCTGCATACTCGATGTGATTCAGAGCGTAAACAAATCGCCTGTCCGGTTCCTCATCGGGACTTTTCGGGACAAGCTCTCGCCAATCTCGCATGAGCCAAAGGTAGTCGTGGAGCGTCCTCCACGCTTGTTTCTCCCACACCTCATAAGCCTTGCGGCGCTCTATACGCCTGCGGTATTCCGAAACCTCCGCAGATGTTGGAGCTTTCCCGACAGCGATGTGCAGACCATAGTCATCATTCAGCTTCTTCACGGCATCTATCGGCTTTTCCAGCCTGAACATTCTTTGTGTGAAACTGATAACATCTACAGAAGTCCCACAGCCAAAGCAGTACAGATTCTGCGGATAGATCTTAGCGGAAGGGTTACGCTCATTGTGGAACGGACACAGGCACATTCCTGCCCTGTTGATCTGCAAGCCATAACCCTCCGCCACTGTTCGCATATCTATCGCTTCTTTGACCTGTTCAAATACTGTCACTTCTGGAAATATGCCATAAGGTCTGCCTTGTTGACAAGTATCTTGCCGTTTTTTCCCTCACCGGTGCGGACAGATTTCACCTTGCCCTGCTTCACAAGCTGGCGGACGGTGTGTGCTGAAAGCCCCTGAATGACCTCGGTACACTCTTTGATAGTGAGCATCTCCACAGGCTTGGGAGCCTTTTCACGGCTCGCAGAGGGCTGCTCTGCACCGTCATCGGCAAGCTGTATCAGCAGCTCAAGGATATCGTCCACGATCTTTTTCTTTTCTGAATTGCTCATTGTAATAACCTCCATTATTTCTCTTCGTCATTTGTAGGTAGTGACCAGTACCACTGACCGTTACGTTTGATTGACCTCACACCGAGGACTTTCTTAGCCTCGTTCAGCGTTCGGGTTGAAATGCGGGAATACTTTGCCTTGGCTGAAATGATCTTCTGTGACACTTCGCCGTTCTTCAATTCCTCCTGCAAGAGTTCCATAGCCTGTTTGCCCTTGGACTTTGAGCCGACACCGAGCAGTATCTCGTCAATGTTGCAGTCATACTCTCCCTTGAAATGGAAACCGCTGTCGGAATCAAGCTCAAAAGCAACGGTCTTTCCCTCGGGAGCGAGACTGCTTTTTGCATGGGCAACTACTCTGAAATTAGGGTTCTCCTTATCCCTCGCCACGATAAGAACGCTTCTTGCTGCGGCGGTAATGTCGATAGAACCCAGCCCACGGTAGGTGGACTTCATGCCCATAGCCTTGTTCATGTGTCCGATCAGCACCACCGCACAGCCGTATTTCTCCGCAATAGATGCAAGGTGCGACATGACAGGTCTTATCTCATTAGCACGGTGCATATCCACCTCAGCACCGATATACGCCTGCAACGGATCGAGGATAACGAGTTTCGCATGGGTGTGTGCGATAGCCGCTTCAAGTCGTTTGTCCGACATGGAGATATTACGCTCGCTCTCATTGATGACGATGACCTTGGAGCAGTCTGCACCTGCGTTCATCAGCCTCGGCTTTACCGTGTCCGACAACCCGTCTTCCGCCGTCTGATAAATGACGTTCATCGGTTCACACTTCTCCTGCGACTGCGGAAGTATCCCCTGCGTCAGTTTGGCGGCAATATTGAGTATCTGCTTTAAAGGATAAACCTTGCGTATTAACTCGTGACCAATTTATTGATTCGCTGGATGATAATGTATGCGGCTGTATTGCTTTTCTTAGTTTACAGGATCTAAAAGGCTCTATTCACTTTGGCGGACCACACAATAAACTTGGCTGGGTAAAATGGCAGAATGAAAAAGAAAAAATAAAGAAGAAATGGGATCTTCTTGTTATTGATGAAGCTCATGAAGGCGTTGATACATATAAAACGGACGTTGCTTTTCATCAGATCCTATGTGAGCATACCCTGCACCTGTCGGGTACGCCGTTCAAGGCTCTGGCTAATGATAAATTCCCGTCCGATGCGATCTACAACTGGACATACGCCGACGAGCAGAAAGCAAAATTGGGCTGGAATGATCCGGAGCGAAACAATCCCTATGAAAATCTGCCGCAGCTTAATTTGTTTACCTATCAGATGTCCGAGATCATTCGTGAGGAATTACGGCAGGGTGTTGAGATCGATGGCGAGACAGAGGAGTATGCTTTTGACCTGAATCTGTTTTTCTCCGTCAAGGCGAACGGTGATTTTGTGTATGAGGAGTCGGTTGACCGCTTTCTGGAAGCACTGACCACGCAGGAGAAATTCCCGTTCTCAACGCCCGAACTCCGCGCAGAGCTGAAACATACCTTCTGGCTTCTGAACCGTGTTGATAGCGCAAAGGCACTTGCGAAGAAGCTCAAAGCGCACCCGATCTTCGGAGAATACGAGATCGTACTGGCAGCCGGTGACGGCAAACTTTCCGAGGAAGAGGAAACCAAAAAGGCTTATGATAAAGTTCGTGAGGCTATTGATCATCACGAAAAAACTATCACTTTGTCTGTCGGACAGCTGACTACGGGCATCACCGTTCCCGAATGGACGGCTGTGCTGATGCTCTCAAACATCAAGTCTCCTGCGCTGTATATGCAGGCGGCATTCCGCAGTCAGAATCCATGGCGCTATCAGGAGAACGGCACGCTTCATGTGAAGAAGAATGCGTATGTATTCGATTTTGACCCGGCAAGAACGCTGATCATCTTCGAGGAATTTGCGAATGATCTGTCCAGCGGCACTTCCGGCGGTAAGGGCGACAGCGACCAGCGCAAGCAGAATGTCCGTGAGCTGCTCAACTTCTTCCCGGTCATCGGAGAGGACGAAAACGGCGAGATGATCGAGCTGGACGCAGAGAAAGTGCTGTCTATTCCGAGAAAGATACGTTCTCTGGAAGTTGTCCGCCGTGGCTTTATGTCGAATTTCCTGTTTCAGAATATCGCCAATATCTTCAATGCACCGCTGGAGGTCATTGATATTATCAGCTCTCTGCCCAATGCGCCGGAGGGCGATCTGGTCGATGTATCGCCTGAAACGAGAGAAGACCTGTCTGTCAATGACGAGGGTGAAGTGGAGCTGTCAGACGAATTTGTTATCGGAACAGCACAGGACATATTTGGAGATAAGATCTACAGCGATATTTCTGAAACGCTGGAACGCAAGACCGAGGAGATACTTGCATCCCCCGAATCGACGGAAGATCAGCAGATATCCCATTTGCAGGATGTATTCCGCAAGGAGCTTGTTGCACCTGTGATGCAGGTGACAAACGACACCTATGGTGCCGACCTGAAGAAGAGAGATGCGCAGAAGCTCCAGAAACAGCTTGAACAGAAAGCCGACAGACTTGTGACACAGGAATACGGCGACTATTCCATTCAGAAGAAAACGCTGGAAGCACAGCGGCAGGACGCACTTTCACATCTGAGTGAAACAGGACAGACCGCTGCCGAGGTCAATGAACAGTTCGATACGCTGGTGCAGGAGGCGACCGATGCTTTCAAGGAGCGTGTCAGCAATGTGCTGGAGGAGACTGTACCAACTTTGTGCGAGGAAGTCGTAAAGACTGTCGAGACCAAGAAGCGTGAGCGTACCAAGGAGACCATCGAGGAGGCAGTCCGTGACCATCTGCGTGGCTTTGCAAGGACGATACCGTCATTCCTGATGGCATACGGCGACGATGACACTACACTGTCCACTTTTGATATGATCATTCCCGATGACGTGTTCTATGAAGTGACCAGTATCACGCTTGACCAGTTCCGTTTCCTGCGTGACGGTGGCTCTTATACGGACGCAGAAACAGGCGAGGAGAAGCGTTATCCCGGAAAGCTATTTGATCCTGTTGTATTTGATGATTCCATTAAGGAGTTCCTTTCACTGCGGACAAGACTTGGCAATTACTTTGACGAGTCGCATACAGAGGATATTTTCGACTATATCCCACCGCAGAAGACCAATCAGATCTTCACACCCAAACGTATCGTGAAGCAGATGGTTGATATGCTTGAACAGGAGAACCCCGGCTGCTTTGATGATCCGGGCAAGACCTTTGCTGATCTGTATATGAAATCCGGTCTTTACATAGCGGAAATTGTGAAAAGACTATTCAACAGCGACGGCATGAAACAGGCATTTCCTGACGAGACACAGCGATTACAGCACATCTTTGAGCATCAGGTATACGGACTTGCTCCAACAGAGATCATCTATCAGATCGCACTGCACTTCATTCTCGGATTTGAGGGCGGAGAGCTGATCGGAAAGCATCATCTGCGCCAGTGTGATGCGCTGCCGTTGGCTAAGGATGGGACTTTGGAAACCAAGTTGGATATTATTTTCGGATAAATCATATAGCATTTGGGATTTTGTAAGACGGTTCTGTAATATTCAAGATAAGGCATTCTGTTAAATACGACAGGATGCCTTTCTGTATTTCATAAGGCGAACTAAAGCAATCACAACATATTGCAACTCACATCAAAATATGTTATAATATAACAAATAACGATTGTTCATTTAACAATATCCTCGGAGGTGTTCTCAATTCAAAAACCTTGATATTCAGCGGTCAGGCGAATTTACAACAGATCATGGCAGAGCTGAAAGTGAAATATCAGAGGGTGGAGTAAAACCATACTGTATTTTAATAAAGTTCTGCAATTTATAAAATTTGCAGAAAATTATTGAAACCCAACCTCTTTTGTGGTATAATAAGAAAAACAGAATGGAGGGAGCAAAGTATGGATATGACGATCCCATCAAGTGAACATTTTCTTACTATCGACAGACTGCGGGAAATTGGGCTCTCACACTATAAGATCGGAAAACTTGTAGATGAAGGTGTGCTTATCAAAGTGAGTAGGAGTATGTATGAGAATACGGCTTTTGATGGCGAGGATAGCGATTTTTCAATCGTTTCTGCTTTTGCTCCAAAAGGTATTTTCTGCATGATGACTGCTGCAAGACATTACGGACTGACTACCTATCTTCCCGATGCCGTTGATGTTGCCATTGAGAGGTCGATGAAGATTTCTTCTCTCCCCGATTGGCCTGATGTTAACGTGTGGTATTTTCCACAGAAGAGGTACTCGTCGGGAGTTACAGTTTCATCGGATAACTGTGGTGAATTCAAGATCTATGATATTGAAAAGACGATTGTGGATATCCTGTATTACCGCAACAAGGTCGGTATTGAGGAAACTAAGGAGATACTGAAAAACTATATTGCAAGAGAGGACAGGGATCTTATTCGTCTTCACAGATATGCCGATGAACTCGGCTGTGGTAAAATACTTGGAACATACCTGGAGGTGCTGATATGAGCAGTGTGGCTTCTGTTAAGGACAGGCTTAAAAACAAGAGCCGATCAACCGGGAAAACAATGCAGGAACTTTTGATAGCTTATGGTCTGGAAAGAACGATATACAGATTGTCAAAATCAGAGTACAAGGAACATTTTATCCTGAAAGGCGGCATATTTCTATATGCACTTTATGACGGCAGCTATGCCAGAGCAACTACTGATATAGACTTTCTGGCGCAGAGGATAAGTAATGACACCGAGAAGATCAAACAGTTTTTTGCAGAGATTTTTTCGGTAGAAGCAGACGATCCCTTGAGGTTTGATATAGAAACTCTCAGTGTAAAGCCTATCGCTGAGATGAAGAAATATCATGGTGTGAATGTTTCAATAATAGCATATCTTGACAAGACAAGTATAAATGTTTCTATTGATATTGGCTTCGGTGACGTGATATTTCCCGATAAAGTCGAGATGGACTTTCCTGTCGTGCTGAGTGATGAGAGTCCACAGGTATACGCATACTCGCTTTGTTCCACAGTGGCCGAAAAATTTGAAGCTATCGTTTCTCTGGCTTATGATAATTCTCGTTTCAAAGACTATTATGATATTTATGTTTTGTCAACAACGCAAGACTTTGAAGGGAAAGAGTTGTTAGAAGCCGTCAGGGAAACATTTGAAAACAGACATACATCTATTGCAGAGATCGTTGCTTTTGAAGACGGATTTGCTGATGATCCGCTTAGGCAGACACGCTGGAAAGCCTTCGTTAAAAAGAAAAAAGCCATGATGCCCGTGTCGCTTGAAGATACCATAAAAGTTATACATCAGCTTATGAAGCCTGTGGTAGATGCGATAATACATAGTGAAGTGTTTGAGGGTAGATGGTCTCACGATGAGCAGAGATGGGTGCGATAGCGACTAATACTACAGAAACTGCTGTAATCGTAGGCACAATCGCTACTCTCAAAAAGAAATCATACACGCAAACAGTGCTTCTTATGTCATACTGATGAAGTAGTATTTAAGACCGAATATCTTCACGGCACAACTGCTGAGGGCAGCGACAAGATCGGGCATGGCCTATTTGGAAGTATATTGCGTATGTACAAGAAATAGAAATTATACCATAAAGGAGACATACGATGAAGTCATGTAAGATACATTTTTTGCCGGCATTAGCAGGAGATTGCTTTGTACTAGAGTTTATAAACAAGGAATGTTTAATTATAGACTGTGGTTATAAGTCAACATTTAAAAAAGAGTTAAAACCTCTTTTGCTTGAATTAAAAAACAAAGGCTGTAAAGTTACATTACTCCTTATAACTCATACAGATAAAGATCATATTGAGGGTGCTATAGAATTCATTAAAGATAATGGTAATTCGACTTCCCCTAATATTATTCAAGTTGAGAGTATATGGTACAATGGAATTATTAATACATTATCGTTTAATCCGGAGATAGAAAAGAGAAGCCATGATAGCTCATCAATACAGCAACAAAAAACAAATCATTTGTTAGCTGATCTGCTTTCACAGCTGCCTGATAGATCTGGTGATATATCAGCTAATAACTGCCTTTCTTTTGAAGAAATATGCTTTAGAAATGGATATTCAATTAATTCTTGTTTTTCCGATAGAATTGTGCAGCGAACATATGCTACCTATTCTGAAAAACTAAACTCAGCTATTAGAATAGGAGAATGCATGATTACAGTACTATCTCCATCTATAGATGAAATAAAAAAGCTTTCAAATGCACTTCATTATGAAATGCTAAAAACACTTGGAAAAGAATATGCGATTAATAATGAATCCAAGTTATTGAAGCTTTGTGAACTTTTTCTTGAGTTAAAAACTGATAAAGTAAACGTTGAAGAGAACATTTCATCAAATTCTGCATTAATCGAAAACTGGATTGGAACATCTAAGCTATCTGAAATGAATGCCGTCAACAAAGCATCGATTGTAATCGAAATTCAATTTGGAGAACTTAAGATGTTATTCACTGGGGATTCAGAGAGTGATTTATGGTATAAACTTCTTGACAAAGAGTATGATGTAATCAAAATATCACACCATGGTACAACTAAACCTAACATAAAGATGCTTGAGTCTACCAAAACTAATATTGCATTAATATCTACAAACGGTAGCAGTAATAATCGGCATCCTGAAAAAGAAACGCTTGCTCGTATAATAATGGCTGGCTACAGGAATATATATTTCAACTACGATCACCCATTTAAGAGCATATTAATTGATAATCAAGCTGACTATGGTTATAGCGTGTTTTTTAAACAAGAATCTATTGAATTATAGGTGAAGCGAATGGAAGGTTATATTCTTAAAGTGAAAAGCTATAGAAATGATGGCGAGATAGAATTCGGAACAGGAGTTGCTATTGCTTCTAACCTCGTCATTACGCCATCTCATGTAGTAATAGGTGAGAAACATACTATCATAATATGCGAAAATGAATTTGAAGTATCCATTATATCAGATAATGATCTCTTTTCAATTCTTAAAGTAAACGATAATGATAAAGTACTAACATATGCAACTGCTTTTTCTGATGATGAAATACTTGATGATGATTCAAAATGGTATATTAACGGATATATCTCCGAAGCTCAAAAACCACATGAAGTTACAGGAAAAGGAATGCACTTTAGTACGGTGAGAAGCGGAATTGAAAACTGGAATTGTATCTTACAAAATATTATATCAGGTTCTAAAACAAATTATAGTGGGTTATCAGGATCTCCAGTATTCTCCCAAAATAGAATAGTCGGGATACTTCAATGTCAAGAAATAGCTGATGGTGCAAAGACTGAATTGAAAATGGCATCCGTTAGTATGTTTAAAGATTTGCTTACTTCTGATGTAATTGCAACAAATGAGTATAAAGAAAAGCTATTTAAGAAGGCAAAGGAATATACCCAGCAGCAAATAAATAAGAACAA
>ULRB01027163.1_pt1 | contig 14725 bp, 10 predicted proteins | sample 1955051 | NCBI WGS metagenome assembly ULRB01 (sample SAMEA4835671, study PRJEB28245) | human gut metagenome | biome: gut microbiome; material: fecal sample | place: Denmark | collected 2008 | reverse complement strand
GGGTTCGGCAGCCGTTACCGTAGTGGAGCACGGGGATGCTGCGGGCGTCGTGAGCCGGGAGAGCCAGAGCAACGACCGCATCCGGTTCAAAGGGTATCGAATCGGTATTTTCTTCGATAACGGAGCGGAGGCCCGGGCCAATGCGCTTGCCGCCAAGCAGACGTTCGAAACCGCATTCCCGGATATTCCGGTCTATCTGGTTTATGAAAATCCCTATTTCAAGGTTTCTGCCGGAAATTGCGTCACTTCCGAGGAGGCGATCGTGTTGCTGGGCAAGATTCGCAGCCAGTTTCCGGAGGCTTATCTAATGCGTGAAGATCTCACGGTGGCCGACCTGATTCGTTAATTTTCCAAAAGATTAAAAATAACGAAAAAAATTTGATAGATTCTACCCGAATCTATATATTTGCCGCGTTAAAAACCTTTAATAATTAAAACTATGAAGAAAGTTTTATCTCTGATGATTGTCGTTGCTGCCGCTGCCATGGTAAGCTGCGCCGGCAAACAGGCAAAACAGGCTGAAACCGTTGAAGTTGAGGCTACCGAGGTCGTAGAGACTCCTGCTTGCTGCGAGGAGCCTGCCGCTTGCGAGAAAGCCGATAGCTGCGCAACGGCCTGCGAGACTCCGGCAGAAACTCCGGCTCCTGCTGAAGCTGCCAAGTAATTTCCCTTTTCGGAACTTACGGGAGTATCCCCAAAGGATACTCTTTTTTTATGCCTCTTCCCCGGCGGGAGAGGTATTTTTTATGAAGCGGTGTTGTCCGGTGTCAGATCTTGCGGGCACGCCAGTTGCCGTAACGCATATAAAGATAGGAAGCCGTGAGGGTGCAGCCGTAATAGACGTGGTCGGCGGTCCAGCAAAGTGCGACGTCGGCATGCAGTCCGTAAACCAGCAGCGCCGTATAAGCGACATAGACGATGCTGGTGCAGGCGACGATCGTGAGGGCCGTGCGGGTGTTGCCCGTACCCGATACGCTGAATTGATAGATGAAGGCGGCCGTGCAGGGAATGTTGGTCGTCAGCATTACCCAGAGCGAAGGGATGGCGTATTCGATCAGAGATACGTCGTCCGTATAGATGCGGAGCGTCCAGTAAGGAATCGCGGCCGCCAGGATGCAAAGCGGGAGGACGAAGCAGAAACAGAGGCGGATCATCTTCCGGCAGAGGGGCATGATCTGTTCGGTATAACCCGCGCCGATCAGGTTGCTTACCAGGGAGCTGGCTGTCGAGGCGAAAGCGTTGATGAACATGAAGATCAGCGACGATACGGCCCGCACGATGTTCGTGGCGGCCAGGTCGCGCTTGCCCAGATGTTCGATGCAGAGGAAGAAGAGGAACCACGCGAGGAAAGCCACGCCCTGTTGGATCATCACCCAGACCGAAAGGCTCAGGATTTGTTTCAGCAGGGAAAAGTCGAATCCTGTGAATCGGAATTTATAGCGGCGCCAGTCGGTCCGGTAGCGGGTGTAGAGTATGTAGAAGAGGGCGGATACACCTTCCGAAATAGAAGAGGCGATCGCAGCGCCGGCGATGCCCATTTCGGGGAATCCGAATTTTCCGAAGATCAGCAGGTAGTTCAATACGACATTGGTGAGTACCATGACGATCGAGTTGATCGTCAGGATGCGCGTGCGGGTCGTGCCGACATAGAATGCCCGGAACATCGACCCGACGTAGGCGAAGAAGAAACCGTAAACCCGGTAGTCGAGGTACCGGACGGCGGCTTCCCGTACATCGGGAGCTTCGATCAGGGTACCCATGATGCGGGCTACGAAGACTTTCGAGAGGATGAACAGCACGAGGGCCATCAGCAGCAGAAACGCCGTGCTCTGCATGAACAGAGGCCCGATTTGCGAATACTCCTTGGCTCCGTTGCGGCGGGCGATGAGAATCTGGGCGCCGATGCTGAACCCGAAGCCCAGCATGAAGATCATCAGGTAGAAGATACCCGCCAGGGCCGAAGCTCCCAGCTCCGCTTCTCCGACGCGTCCCAGATAGGCCGTATCTGTCAGTCCGATCAACTGCTCCATCAGCAGGCAGACCAGCACCGGGAAGGTGATTTTCAGGATTTTTTTGTTCGTATAGCGCATTGGAAACGTCGGTTTCAGTGCACAAAAATACTCTTTTTTCCGCAATCGTATTTATAACGGACTGTTTTTGGAAATTTGCAGGACAATACCCCCTCGAGTGTTGTCCGGAACAAAATATTTTATAGTTTTGTGGTGTCGGTTTCGTCCGACAGACATATTTTGATGAAAGTGTTTCGCTTTTATCCTTGATAAGAAATCTGACAGTTTCAAACAAGACGAGGATAACGACAACACTCATCATCTGTTTCGGTATGTGTACATTATTCCAAACACCCCATACTGAACAGGTGTGGGGTATTGTGTTGGTTTATTCGTCTTGGGTTTTGTCAGAACCTCTTATCAGATAAACGAACGGCTCCACACTTTCTTTTTTATCCTCTAATTATAACCCGCCATGTCGGAGCCGGGTGGCAACAGACTTTTATCGTATGAAAAAAATGCTTGCTTTATTGGCCGCCTGTCTATGGTTGGCGGGGTGTAGTGGTGATGGACCGGATGGAGGGTCGGGGAATTTGAATATTGTATTCGACTGTTCAATGCCGCTGCAGGTTGTTGCCGGTGAAACCTGTGAGGTTGGATATACGTTGGAAGGGGCGAGTGAAAATGCACGAGTGAGGGTTGTCGCTCCGGACGGCTATCGGGTTCAGGTCATCGAAACGAATCGCTGGTCGGGGAAAATCGTTATCGAGCTGCCCGATGCTGCGACGGACGAGCGGATTGTCGTAATCCTCTCCGATGAAGGGAACGAGACAGTAAGCCGTTATATCGATTTAGAGGTCAAGGCGAAATCGGATGTTGTTTTTGATCTTTCCGCCAACTCCTACCTTATCGAGGCTGAAGGCACCTCTTTGCGAGTAATGCTTATTACGAACATCGATTACACGGTTGAGATTGCTGAGAAAGATCGGACGTGGATCAGTGGGGAGACCTCCCGTACCGATCAGCGAGAAGAGTCGCTCGTATTCTCTTTCCGCCCCAATTCCGATGTGAAAAGCCGCCAGGCTACGGTTAGACTGGTGGATTCCGAGGGGAATTTACTGGACAGTATCTGTTTTACACAGGCTACTTTGGGCTCTGTCAACGTCAGACTTGAACGTGCCGATGTCTGGACTCAGGTGATTTGGTTGTCGGGCTCGTGTGCATCCGATGTTGCGCAGGCGGGCTTCCGTTATCGGAAACAAGGTGATAAAGAGTGGGTGGAAGTTGCCGGAGCGGGTTCGAGCAACGGTTTTTCTGCACACGTAGAAGCCGAACCAGAGACGACCTACGAGATAATGGCCTGCTGGCGAGATGAGGAGAGTCGGATTCATATCGTGACTACGCTGCCCGCATTGAAACTCCCGAACGGCGACTTTGAAGAGTGGAATTTCTCGGAGGAGGGGGCGTTTTGGGCAACTTCAATCGTGAGGGGTTACCCAGAGATGGGATTGCCCCAACCGACGATTCGCCCCGGGAGTTCTGGGAAATATGCCGTGAAACTCCAGAAAGAAGAGTGGGATAGTATAGTAAAAGATTTATATGGAGGGCATATTTTTACTGGGATAAATGTAGATCCTGCTGCTGGTAGTGGTGTTATTGGGGTGCTTTCAATGCTTTGGAATATTTACGGACAGCTTTTCGAAGCGACACCGACTGCTTTGCGGGGGTGGTTGCAATGCAGGAACGTGATGAGTACAGATACGAAGGAGCAGGAGGCGACAATTAGGATCGCATTGGGAACATGGTCTCCGGTACCAGATCATGACGTTAAAATCCCGGAGCATCCTGTTGTTGATCAATATCTTGAAGAGGCCTTGGATCCATCCTGTTCCGATTTGATTGCTTACGGTGAATTGCAAGTGGCTGAGGATGTCGATTGGCAGCAATTTACGATTCCTCTGGAGTATTTGCGAACAGACCGGAAGCCGACTCACCTGATAATTACCTGTGATGCAGGCTCCAGAATCCTTTGCCTGGATGATTTCGAGCTGCTTTACGATTATAATTTTTAACTCGAAAATAAAAAACTATGGAACAGAAAAACGGACAATCGGTTTATGAAGTAATGACCAAGTATGCCGGAGAGGTGATTGCGGAGATGGCGGGTGAAATTTTTACGACCCGCAATTTTATCGAGGCATTTGCCGATAAACATGAAATTATCTATGTCGAGTTATTATTTGCGGCCTATAAAAACGATCGGTCGCGTGTATTTCATCGGGTTCATTCCCAAATCGGAGCGTATTTGTCCGAGAATCAGGAGAAACTCGACATAAAGAAGACACGACGGTTGATGACTCGTAATCCGTTCGGACGGGAGAATGAAGTGCAGGAGTGGCGGAAGAAGGAGTGATTTTAGTGAAATAGTGGGTGTTTTAGGCTTGAAGCAGGCTTCTAATTAAATTGCTAAAAGTGTTTAATACGATGGATGCTTTTGTGGAAATTTTACTTGGGTTAACACTTGCGGGAATAGTTGTGTTACTTGTATGGCGGAGGCACTTGAAGAAGAAAAAGGATAATATGCGAAAGGAATCCTTGTCAAACGATGAATGTGCGTCGGCGGTTGATTTGACTTTATTTCCGGAGGTAAAAGATAATTCCGAAGAGTCGTTGTTGATCCATTGTCCTGCTTGCGGATTGGAGGTGTCGCGTTATGCTCCGACATGTCCCCGATGCGGACATTCGATTTACTTGATAAGGCCTCTCCAACAGGAAACGGTGATAAAGGTTATTCCGACGGATCAGAGGAAACCCGAATCGACCCGGGAAACCACTGGATGTCTCTCTTCTTTTTTCGGTTATGTTTCTTTGGTAGTAGGAGCCGTTTTGTTTAATTTTATCGGTTATTTTATCGTTCTCGTTATTTTAACCCTTTGTGGGGTATTTAGTTTCGGAGAAGCGGTGTTTTTATTGCTCGTTGGAATTGTGTTGGCTTTTCTGTTTTGGCCGCTTGTCGCGTCATTTGCATTGCTGAATTTTCTCGATTGATATAATACGATGGAATTTTACGGATAAAATGAGGTGAATAAATGCATAGCGGCGACCTTTTAAGGTCGCCGCTATGCATTACCATAACATTATTCTATTTTTCGAGCCGGCCCTTGTACTTGTCGATCTGGCGTTTGAGCGCTTCGATCGAGAGATCGACCGCCTCCTCGAAACTTTTGCCCCGGCTCTCGGCCACCAGGTCGTCTCCCGGAATATGGAGGTTGATCGTGGCGACTTTATTTCCGAGTTCGTGGTCTTTATCCAGTTTCAATATGACGTCGGCTCCGATAGCCCGTTCGACAAAACGGTCGAGTTTGTCCATTTTGTGCTCTACGAATTCGACCAACTTCCTGTCGGCGTCGAATTTTACGGATTGAATTTGTACGTTCATAATACTATGTTTTATAAGGTTCGTTATCTGCGGAACTGTGCTCCGGCCGATCAATTCTGTTGTTTTGTTTGCTCCGCTCCGTTTTTCTCGCGCGGGTGAACTTTGGAATAGATCTCCTGCAACTTGGCGATGCTGTTGTGCGTATAGACCTGCGTCGCCTGCAGGGACGCATGTCCGAGCAATTCTTGTATCGCCCTCATGTCGGCGCCGTTGTTGAGCAATTCGGTGGCGAAGGTGTGCCGGAGTACGTGCGGACTCTTTTTGCCCTGAACGCCGCCCTGTCGCAATTGGCTCTGTACGGTCCGATAGACGGTGCTGCGGGAGATTCGTTTTCCTTGCTGATTTAAAAATAGTGCTTTTTCTTTAGAAATGCAAATTCCCTGCCGGTCAATTTCGTCCAAATAGTGCAAAATTTTTTCCCGGACGGGCGGCAGGATCGGGACGATACGCTCTTTATCGCCCTTGCCGCGGACTTTGAGTGCGGTATAGTCGCCCGAGAAATCGTCGCGGTCGATACCTACGAGTTCCGCAAGCCGCAGTCCGCAACTGTAAAACAGGAGAACGATGAGCGAATTTCGGACAAATTTGAATTCCGGACTTTCGCTCTCCCGGTCCAGTTCGTCGAGAATCCCCTCCATGCGTGTCGAGGGAACGAATGCCGGGATTCGCCGGGAGGTTTTCAGTGCGTGGATGCGGTACATGACCTCTTTGTCGATTCGCCCCGTACGGTGGAGGTAACGGAAGAAACTCCGCAGGGAGGAGAGCTCCCGGTTCATCGAGGCGGCTCCCAGATGTTTTGTTTCCGTACGGTGCACGATCCATTCGCGGACGTCTTCCACGGTGATTCGCCGGGGATCGAAATCCGCTTCCGGAACATCGAGCCACTCAAGGAAGTTTGTCACGTCACGGCGGTAATTCTGCACCGTCAATGGGGAAAAGCGGCGGACCGTCGCTAAGTATTGCAGAAATTCTTGGAGCATGAAACAAAGATACTGTTTTTCTGTCGCATTTATAGAACGCGATCGGAGAAGAAATGCGTACGGACCCAATGGGAAAATTTTGTCATCCGGAAAAGAGGAGCGTCGTCGGACAGTGCGAAGGGGTGTGTCGGAGTATTGCGTTCGTCAGGGATGACGCCTTGTATGGAAAAAGCAAAACCCCGTCAGAGGAAACTCTGACGGGGTTTCTGGTGCCCAGGACAGGAGTCGAACCTGCACGCCTCTCGACACACGCACCTGAAACGTGCGCGTCTACCAATTCCGCCACCTGGGCATCATGGAATTACGGTGTGCAAAAGTAATACTTTTTTCTTAAATGCAAATATTTTGGGGCGATTTTTTCGAAAAAAACTACTTGTTGAAGTATTTATAGTGAAAAATCAGCAGATAAACCACGGCTACCGAGATATAAGCATCGGCCAGGTTGAAAACTGCACCGAAGAAGTAGTTGCGGCTATCGACCAGGAAATCGAGGAATCCGGGAACGCTGTTCCACTGAAAGAGCGGAAAGTAGAACATATCCACGACTTTGCCCATCATGAATCCTGCGTAGTGGCCTCCGAAATGGGCGACCGTGTCGGGTGTGGAGGCCGAGAAGATCAGCCCGTAAAAGGCGCTGTCGATGATGTTGCCGATCGCTCCGGCCAGAATCAGCCCGAATCCGATCAACACTCCTTTGGGCGCTTTTTTGCGCATGAAATGGCGAATCAGCCAGATCAGTGCGACGACCATGCCGATCCGGAAAAGACCTAAAAGCAGCTTGCCCCAGTCCATCGTTCCCGGCGTGGCGATGTGCATGCCGAAGGCCGCACCTTTGTTTTCGATGAAGTAGAGCTGAAACCAGTCCGGGATGAGTATGATGGCCTCTCCCAGAGTCATGTGGGTTTTCACCCATATCTTGAGGGCCTGATCGAGGATCAGCAGCAGAATGACAAGGAGTGTGAGTTTTTTTCCGTTCATGACGCTTGTTTTGGATAGGGGCAAATTTACTTAAAAAAATCGGTTCTTGACAAAAAAGATAGTTTGCGGGTTTCGATTATTCGTATTTCCTAAAAAAATACTTACCTTTAATGGCTGAATTTGCCATCTTATAGTATCTGCCGTGTGAAAATCCATTCGGGATATTTTTGAAATCCTATTCGAAATGAAGTGGAAAATGGATGGCGGGTTCTGAGAGCAGGATTGTTGAATGTATTAATTTATTAATTTAATGGTTATGAAAAAAGTTTATTGGACTCTTGTCGCAATTTTCGTTGCGGCCGCTTTAGGTGGATGTGTAAATGATCCGACCGAAATGGAGAATGCGCCGGACATGAGCGCCGGAAGTCGTAAAATTCTTACCTCGGCGGAAGCGGAGGCGGGTGAGTTACTTGTGAAATTTTCGAAGGAGTCGATCGCTGCTGTCGAGGCGGGAGTGACGCGTTCCGAATCTACGCGTACGGGTATTCAACCTTTTGATGCGGCTCTGAAAGAAATTAGTGCCGTATCCGTTGAGCGGGTAATCCCTGTGGTTGAGCAACATGAGGCCGACGCTCGGGCTTCGGGGTTGCACCGTTGGTATCGGGTGAGGTTCAACGATCAGGTGTCGCTGGACGAAGCAGCTCGCAAATTGGCCGCTGTCGAAGATATAGAGGTTGTTCAATATGACGGATATGTTGCCCGGAATTTTACGGAAATGTCGGCTGTACCTTATAATAATGTATGGAGTTCGGATCGGGACCAAATTAATACGCGTAGCGGAGAAACTCCCAAATTCAACGATCCGATGTTGAATAAGCAGTGGCATTATAAGAATACGGGAGATGAAACGCTGGTGAGTCCTATTAAGGAGGGATGCGATATCAATGTCGAACCCGCATGGGAATTTTGTACGGGCGATCCTTCGATCATCGTCGCCGTCATGGATGAGGGGGTAATGTATAAGCATGAGGACCTTGCAGCCAATATGTGGGTCAATCAGGCGGAATTGAACGGTCAGAAGGGAGTGGATGACGACGGTAACGGATATGACGATGACGTCTATGGCTATAATTTTGCCAAAGACCAAGGGGATATAACGTGGACGGATCCCGAGGATAGCGGTCATGGAACGCATGTGGCGGGGACGATCTCTGCCGTGAACAACAATGGTATCGGCGTCTGCGGTATCGCGGGCGGCAGCGGAAACAACGACGGGGTGAAGATTATGTCTATTCAAATTTTTGCCGGACGGTATCAGAGTACGATAAGCCGGAATGTTGATGCGATCTATTATGCAACCAGTATGGGGGCTTCTATCCTGCAGTGCAGTTGGGGGTTGATGAGTGGTGCGATCAATTCGGATGAACAGTATTTGGACGAAAGAAGTATTGAAGCCAATGCGTTCGCCCATTTTATTAATACGAAACGTCCGGGTAGTCCGCTCAACGGCGGTATTATCATTTTTGCGGCTGGTAATGAAGCAGGAGCCTGTGGTTATCCTGCGGCATATCCTTCGGTGGTTTGTGTGACTTCGCTCAGTACGGATTTTACGCCTTCGGTCTTTACGAATTACGGGATGCCGGCAGATATTGCTGCGCCGGGCGGTGATCTGTATTATCACAAAAATCTCAGTGATGCCGGTCAGGTTCTTTCGACGGTTCTGAAATTGGATGGTATGTATGCCTACATGTCCGGCACGTCGATGTCCTGCCCGCATGTTTCCGGTGTCGCGGCCTTGGGTCTTTCGTATGCCAAACAGTTGGGTAAGACGTTCGAACCGGATGAGTTCCGTAGCATGTTGCTGGCTTCGGTGAACGACATAGATTCTCACCTGACGGGTACTAAAACCTATATTCCTTATACCGACTCGGCTACTGGTATCGGGTATGATGGTCTTATGAAAATGGATACTTATAAGGGACAAATGGGTATTGGTATGATTGATGCGTTCAAGATGTTGATGGCTGTACGTAGTACTCCGGCTGTTACCGTCGGACAAAATAAAGCGACGAAGATCTCTTTGGGAAAATATTATGGTGACGTAGCTCGTTTGACTTATAAGTTGAGTGTAAGTGACGAGGTTGCTGACAAACTTGGTCTGACTTATACCACAGGCGAAGATGGTACGGTAGAGATTACCTGTACGAAACAGGGAGTCGGGTTGGTTTCTGTGGAAACTTCGAACGGTGGTAGCGAGGTGAGCCGTGAATTGGCTATTATTTGTCGAGCAAAGATCGCGTCGAACGGCGGCTGGCTGTAATTGTTCGACAGCTGGTCAGGTATTTGGATATGAAGCGTTTGTATTTTGGTGAAAAAAGTCTATTTTTGAAAATCAAAAATGAATGTTGAATAATAATAGTATGAAAAAAGTTAGGTGGAAAATTACTGTAATCCTGGTTGCGGCAGCGTTGTGCGGTTGTGTGAACGACCCCACTGAGAACGGTGTTGCGGAGGATCTTGATACCGGAAGCCGCAAGGTTCTTACGGCTCCGAATGCCGTAAATGGCGAGTTGCTCGTGAAATTCTCCGATGAGGCGATCGCTGCCGTCGAATCCGGGGTAACCCGTTCCGGGGCGACGCGTACGGGGATTCAACCTTTCGATGCCGCGCTCAATACGTTGGGAGCGATTTCGATGAAACGTGTCTTCCCTTATGTGGAAAAGGATGAGGCCGATGCCCGTGCATTCGGTTTGCACCGCTGGTACAAGATCAGGTTCAATCCGGAAATCTCTCTGGACAAGGCTTCGAGCCAGTTGGCGGCATTCGGCGAAGTGTCCGTCGTGCAGTATAATACGCACATGCTTCAGAACTTCGAGGAAGAGAAGGTCGTGCCTTACGATCAGGTTTGGGCTGCGGAGCGCGATCAGCTCAACACGCGCAGCGACGAAACCTCCAAGTTCAACGACCCGATGCTGAACAAACAGTGGCACTACAAGAATACGGGCGATGAGAACCTGGTGACTCCGATCAAGGCGGGTTGCGACATCAACCTGGAACCTGCGTGGGAACTCTGCGCCGGTGATCCGTCGATCATCGTGGCCGTTGTGGATCAACCCGTTATCTATACTCATCCGGATCTGAAAGCCAATATGTGGATCAACGAGAAAGAGTTGAATGGAGAGGAAGGTGTGGACGATGACAACAACGGGTATGTTGATGATATTTATGGGTTTAACTTCATTTCGGAGTATTCGGCAACAGGTGAAGAGGACGAGTACGTCGGAGAAATTCAATGGGATGACGATTCGAATGCCAAAGTACACGGTACGCATGTGGCGGGAACGATCTCGGCTGTGAATAATAATGGTGTAGGCGTGTGCGGTGTGGCCGGCGGTACCGGCAATAACGACGGTGTCAAGCTGATGTCCATTCAAATTCACGGACCTATGGAGTCTGCCACTACGGAAGGTACGGCGGCCGGTATCAAGTATGCTGCCGACAACGGAGCTTCGATTCTGCAGTGTAGTTGGGGTGAGCCGAATGAGAAGGTTACGACGGAGGAGGAGTATCTGAAGAAATTCGGAGTTCAGGCCGATGCGATCAATTACTTTATTTCGAAGCCCCGTCCGGGCAGCCCGCTTAACGGCGGTATTGCGATCGTTTCCGCCGGTAACGATTCGTACGGTCGTTGCAGTTTCCCCGTGGTTATTCCAAAGTGGTTTGTGTTACGTCAATGGGTACGGATTTTACGCCGTCGGTTTTCACCAATTTCGGTGATGCTGCCGATATTACGGCTCCGGGCGGCGATTCTTATTATCATAATAACGATGCCGGCGGTGTTCTTTCTACAGTGCAGATCGGCAAGCATTTCGACGGATATGCCTATATGTCGGGGACTTCGATGTCTACTCCGCACGTGTCGGGTGTGGCCGCTCTGGCTCTTTCGTATGCCAAGCAGTTGGGTAAAATGTTCGAACCGGACGAATTCCGCGATATGCTGCTCAGTGCTGTCAATGATATCGACAGCTACTTGCATGGCATTAAAACCTATGAACCTCAAGGTATGGTGTACAACGGTAAATTGGATATGGACGAGCGCAGAGGGAAGATGGGAACCGGTATGATCGATGCCTACAAGATGTTGATGGCCGTGCGAGGCACTCCGGCCGTTACCGTCGAACAAAAGAAAGCGACAAAAATCTCTTTGGGAAAATATTATGGCGACGTAGCACGTTTAACTTATAAACTGCGCGTAAGTGATGATGTAGCTGGCAAACTTGGCCTGACCTGCACCACCGGTGAAGACGGTACGGTAGAAATTATCTGTACGAAACAGGGGGCGGGGTTGGTATATGTTGAAACATCGAACGGTGGTATCGACATGAGTCGAGAGCTGGCGATCGTTTGCCGAGCAAAGGCTGCATCGAACGGCGGATGGCTGTAATTCGATTGTTGCTATCAAGTATTTACGGGGCAGTCATTTTATGATTGTCCCGTTTTTGTCGAATGAAAATTAGTCGGGGTGTGACAGAATAAAACCTGAAAATTTTTATTTTTGCAAAAAATAGTTCCCTTTAATAGTTAAAATTCATTTTTATAGTAAATGAGATCGTTTAAATTTATTGCTATTCTTGTGGTTGCGGCTCTCTGTAGCTGTACGAATGACCCGATAGACGAAGGAGGAGCGGCGAATGTCCCGACCGGGATAGACCGGAAGATTATGACTTCTTCACTCGAATCGGAGCAGGGGGAATTGCTGGTTAAATTCAGCGATGAAGCGATTGCTGCCGTGGAAACGGGGGTGACCCGTACCGAGGCGACCCGTACGGGGCTTCAGCGCTTCGACGCGGCTTTGACGGATATCGAGGCCGTATCGCTCGAGCGGGTTTTCCCCGATATTCCGAAGCATGAGGCTCAGGCGCGTGCTTTCGGTTTGCACCTTTGGTATGTTGTGAAATTCAACCCGGAGGTTTCGTTGGCTACGGCGGCCCGCAAGTTGGCTGCGGCGGACGAGGTTGCCTATGTGCAGTATAACAACCGGATTGTCGAAAATTATGACCGCGAGGAGTCGATCCCTTACGATCAGGTTCGGAGTGGGAACTATATTCCTGCGGATACGCGTATTAATGTGATGGCTAAATTTAACGACCCCCGTCTGAAAGATCAATGGCACTACAAGAATACGGGCGATGAAAGCCTGGTGAAGCCGATCAAAGCCGGTTCCGATATCAATTTGGAGCCTGCCTGGGAGTTGTGCACGGGCGATCCTTCGATCATTGTGGCCGTGATGGATCAGGGGGTGGTGTATAATCACGAAGATCTGGCCGCCAATATGTGGATCAATGAGAAAGAGTTGAACGGAGCATCCGGTGTGGATGACGACGGCAATGGATATGCCGATGACATTTACGGGTATAATTTCGTGACGAATAGTGGGAAGATTACCTGGAATAATCCTGATGATAGTGGGCATGGTACGCATGTGGCTGGTACGATTTCCGCAGTGAACAACAACGGCATCGGTGTCTGCGGTATCGCGGGCGGCAGCGGGAACAACGACGGTGTGAAAATTATGTCGGTACAGGCTTTCGATGGTAAAAAATCCGTGTCTGTGGCTGCTTCTGCCCGGGCTATTCAGTATGCGGCCAATAACGGTGCTTCGATTCTTCAGTGTAGCTGGGGTGGCGGAGCATATGGGTCGGATAAAGCTTATGAGGACGATTGTCGCGCAGAGGTCGTTGCACTTAAATATTTCATTGAAACGGAGCGCCCCGGCAGTCCTCTCAATGGCGGTATCGCCTTTTTCGCTGCGGGTAATGATGCGGCGCCATGCGAATATCCTGCGGCGTACCCTTCAGTGGTTTGTGTAACTTCGATCAGTACGGATTTCACTCCTTCAACTTTTACCAACTTCGGATTGCCGGCTGATATTACGGCTCCGGGTGGTGATAACAACTATCATGAAGGGGGTAATCAGGCCGGAAAAGTCCTTTCTACGCTTCGCAGCATAGATGGTTCCTACGGCTATATGGCCGGTACTTCGATGTCCACTCCGCACGTGTCGGGTGTCGCGGCCTTGGGTCTTTCGTATGCCAAACAGTTGGGTAAGACGTTCGAACCGGATGAGTTCCGTGATATGGTACTGGCTTCGGTGAACGATTTGGATCCGTATCTGACCGGTGTCAAGAAACATAACAACGGTACGATGAATCTGGTCGAGTATAAGGGGAAAATGGGTTCGGGTATGATCGACGCCTACAAGATGCTGATGGCTGTACGGGGTACTCCGGCGATCACGGTCGAGCAGGACAAGCCGACGACGATTTCGCTGTCGAAATATTACGGGGATGTTACTGCGCTTTCTTGCACACTGGAGGTGAGCGATGCAGTGAAGGATAAGTTGGGGCTTACGTTCACTGTCGAGGGTAATAATGCGACTATTACCTGTTCGAAGCAGAGCGCCGGTCTTGTGACGGTTAAGAGTTCTGTCGGTGGAACGTCGATGAGCCGCGAGGTTGCGATCATTTGCCGTGCGAAGGCGGCTTCGAACGGCGGTTGGCTGTAAGCCTCTCGTTGATTGAAAAATGGCGGAGCGACTGTATGGTCGCTCCGTTTTTTTGCTTGATTATATCAATACGCCGGCCTGTTCGCCCTGAACCGATCGATATGCTTTGATTTTCCCTGGAAGCCTATCCTTGAAGGAAGGGATAGGCTGAACCGAATAGCCTCCAGGAGTGTGGCTGCCGCTGAAATCGACAAGAAAACGGTTGCGCCATATTAAGTAATTAAATATTTCAATGTATTGTTTCCGACGGTCGCTGATGCGCGGTCTGTGGTCGTGTCTGTAATTCGGCCTCACTCCTTAAATCCTTTCTTCGGAAGTGGGGCGTTCCGTCACCAAAGAGGTGTGCTGAATATATACTTGCCTTTTTGTTATTATCACGAGCAGAGTTTTAATTTATATATAAATAGGTATTGAATATAAAAAGAGAAAAAAATACATTTTTCGATATAAAAATCATCAAAACATTTGCAGATTCCAAAATAATCCCTACCTTTGCATCCGCATTTGAGAAAAACAGTTGCTCGATTAAAAGTCGAATCCGGTTTTCGGATGACGGAGCAAAAAAGAAAATGCAAAAGTTCTTGAAAAAAGATTTGGTGGATTGAAAAAGATTACATATCTTTGCAGTCCGAAACGTGATGAAAAAAATCACGGCTCTTTTGAGATTGGTTCTTTGAATTACTGGTAATATTGAGAGAAAAAGAAATGTAGTATTTATCTGTCAAATTCCTTTAAGGAAATTAAGTAGTCAGGACTCTAACAAAACATTATTCTTTATACAATGGAGAGTTTGATCCTGGCTCAGGATGAACGC
>ULRB01034322.1_pt1 | contig 14732 bp, 7 predicted proteins | sample 1955051 | NCBI WGS metagenome assembly ULRB01 (sample SAMEA4835671, study PRJEB28245) | human gut metagenome | biome: gut microbiome; material: fecal sample | place: Denmark | collected 2008 | reverse complement strand
TGACCAATGCTTCGGTGCAGTATGTAGCCGCCACTCGACCCGGAAAGACGGAGCCTCAGCTGGTCAAGCGGATGCACTATGTCTCCTTTGTGGGGATGTTCCGTTCCGATCTGTTTGAGGGGCTTTGTGTGGGCCATGCACCCAAGAAATGCCCCATCTGCGACAGATGGTTTCTCACCATTGATGCACGGCATACCAAATACTGCGGCGGTCTGGCTCCCGGCGACCAGCGGGGACGGACGTGCCGACAAATCGGCAATCTGAGAGGCCGGGAGCAGCGGGAGCTTGCAGACGATCACCCCATCAAGGCCATTTATACCCGCCGGATGAACACCATCCTGCAAAGCACCCGCCGGGGAAAGTTGGATGAAGAGACGGCAGCAGCTATGAAAAAGCTGGCAAAAGATAAGATGCTCCGTGCGCTTTCAGATCAGCGTTATGCCAGCACTGTCTATGAGCAGGAAATGACCCAGGATGCACTTTTGAAGGCCGTACAAAAGAAATAAGCAGCGAAATATTTGAAAGGTGGTGAGGGAAAATGGATACAGCGTGGACATGGGAACTGCCCGGCTACTGTGCCAAATACAGCTTTTTGACTGAAACCAAGGGCTTGACCATGCGGGAAGCGGAACGCATCTTTCAGCTTGACCCGGAACCGCCTGCTCTGGAAAATATGAACGACTACATCATTGAGGCTGTGCGGAGCCGTGAATTGCGCTGGTTCTCCTTTTTCCTGCACTGCTATGAAAATCGGCTTAATGGCCGTGTTCGCTGTTTCCTGCTGCGGGAGGGACTGGATCGCTATGACCCGGAACGCTTTTTAGACTACAAAATGAGCTGTGTGCTTGCCATGCTGGATTGCCTCCGGGAATACGATCCCGCACAAGGAGCAGATTTTCTGACCTATGCCCATCATTTTATCGGGAACGCCCTTTTGACCTGCCGGATGCAAGAGGAGGCTGGTTCCTTTGAAAATGTGGATGAGTACAAAGCTGTGCGTGGGATTGCTTGGCTCTATAATCAATCCGGTCAGTCTGAACAGGCGACAATCCAGAAATATGCCCAGAAAAACGGTTGTACCGAGGAAACCGCAGCAAAGTTTTTAGCATTGGCCAAGCAAAATCGAAGCCGTGTTCCGTTTTATCAGACCATTCAGGATGAGGACAGCGAAGAAACCGGCGAGGATGTCAGCTGGGATGACCATTGGGACTATGCGGAGATTCTATGGAACGGTATCCGGGCTGAAGCTGTCCGAGAAGCGTTTGAAAAACTGAATTACCGGGAACAGACCCTTTTGGAAAAGAGAAACGCCATCTGTATGACCTGTGGGCGGGTCAGTCCCATCAGCACCCGGTTGACCTTTGAAGAACTGGCAGTCCTCTTTGAGGGCAGCACGGCCAGTGGTGCAGAACGGGCCTACCGTAAAGCCGTGGATCATTTGGCCTGTCTGCTGACAGAAGCCGGAGTGCTTCATATGATCCGACTGAAACGCAAGTCCCAGACCAAACGCAAAAAGAAAATCGCCGCCGCTGCCTACCTATATCAGGTGGACAACGACGGCGAATGGGGTGAGATTTCGTTTGATTTTGAGGCTGGAACAGCGGAGATTATCCGCTTGGCAGAGTGGGATACGATGGTAAGCAAGAAATTTGCAAAAAATATAATTACTCTTATTTTGAAAAATGGGAATCTTCAGGTAAAGGAATCTATTCTCCCCGTTTCTTGTTAAAAGCATTTTTCTATTTTATTTGAGTAAGTTCGTCGTCATTCTACACCTAAAGCCTTGTACACTGCATCTTCTGCACTCTGATAGAAAATAAGGTTAAAGCATCCTATCAATTCTGACGGCACTGTCCCGAGATCAGCGGCAGACGTGATCGGCAAAAGCACTTTTTTCGCACCGCTGTCAAGGCATACTTGAAGGGAATTTGCAAGCTCATCCACTTTGATCATTGTACCGGCGATGCTGATTTCTCCCAACACGGCTAGACTGCTGACCATAGGCTTATTCAGTGCGACGGATGCCAGTGCAATCAGTGTCGGGAGAGCAAGCTTGTTCGTCATACCAATTCCCTGCATATCCTGATAGTTGACGATGTAGTCCTTTGTCGTGGTGCTGATTGCTCCGCTGATGCGCCCTGCATTGGCTTTCAGGAAGTTGAAGGCGGTATTTGTCGCTTCTCTCGCTTCGCGTTCTGAGCCAAGTCCTGTTCGCTCGAATTTACCGTTACCAGGAAGCATCTGTGATTCCAACCGAAACACACCAATCATGCCAGACTTCCCCTGCGAAACAGTATAGACCTGGCCGGGATTGCACATTCCTTCGGGGATCAGCTTGCCACCGCCCTGCTCCGGTACGGAAACATAGTATTCTTCAAAGTTGTCTTTGTCGATGTATGAAAAATTCACATCATAGAACTCCATGCCGCCCAACTTTTTCAGCTGCTCCTTGACACGGCGGCGCATCTCCAATGCAAGCTTCAAAATCTCTTCCAGTTGTTCTTTCGTAAACTCGCCGTCAGGGTAGAGCAGCTTCAAGAGGCCTCCGACCATCTTCCGAACAGCAATGGTGTCACGCTGGTTGAGGTTGGAGCCTAGACGGAAATATTTATCCAGCGCATCCCCATACTGCTCCTTGCGCAGCTCCCGGATAAACTCCGCCAGATAATCCGTGATAAACCCATAGTCATCTGTGAAATGCTCCGGGCGGAACTTCGGGATTTCCCAACCGGGAAGATAGCAGTGAATCCGGTCAAGGAAAGCCGTATCCGTACCCATTTCAGGCGGGAAGGGGTCAAAAAGGCTGGATGTCTTGAGCAGCACATCCACGCTCTGATTGATATTTCCAACGAATACCATCGAGGCAGTCGCGGCCTTTTCCTCTTTGCCTCGGGCAAAGGAGCCGGAGGCCATGTAGTCTTTCATGATTTGGATGCCGTCTTTATCTTTGAACTTGATACCGGCAACCTCGTCAAAAGCAACACAGTCCCATAATCCGACAAGACCAACCGTTTTGCGTCCCATGTTATAAAACAGATTGGCAACCGTTGTCTGACCACCGGAAACAAGAATACTGTTCGGTGAAATTTCTTTGTAAAGATGGGATTTGCCAGTGCTGCGCGGCCCCAACTCACAGAGGTTGAAGTTATTTTCTACAAGCGGGATCATACGGATCAGAAGCAGCCATTTCTCGCGGTAAGTCAAGGAGTCCGGTTCCATACCGATGGAGCGCAGCAGCACATCCATCCATTCGTCCTGCGTAAATGCTTTCCGCCCCTGTTTCAGCTCTTCAATATCCACATGGGGCATCTGGATGGGGTTGAGCTTTCGGATGCTGATCGGCGTTCCGTTCCTGTCTTCCTCCATATACTCATAGTCCAGTTGCACGATGCACCAGATACCGCCGCAAAGCAGCCGGTCAAATTTGGCGGGATATTCCTCGTCTATGGGGATGTTCTTCAGCCCGAGGTTGGAGAACTCCGCCTCATAGAAATCCCGTTTGATATTCAGGCTCACCGTGATTTTATCAATCACGGTATAGCTGCCCCGCTGCCGCAGGACAGAGAGAATCTTCTGCGCCTCATCTGGGCGGACGAAGTTATCCGCGAGAATGCGCTTTACGCTCTCTACGCCTTCCTCAATAATCTCCGGATCATCAGAGCTGCAATACTGTCCCAGAAGAAATTCAAGGACATAGACCGGAACATTTGCCCCTTCCTTGATTTTCTTGGTCAAATCCTTGCGTACAATCTTTCCATCAAAATACTGACGCAGTTTTGATTTGATGACAGCTCTTTTGTCCTCGTTTTCTGTCATATCAACCACTCCAATCGCCTCCTGTCACACCGGTATTCCCTTAAAAGCCAAAGCCGTAGTCATCGGCAAAGGCCATGTCCATGATGACAGGATGCCGGAACACCTCAAGCCCTGTTGCATCATCGTATATCACGAAGAAATACTGCTTGTCCTTGTCGTACTTTTTGTCTTTGAACTGGAATTTCATGCGGAAGATACGCTTAGACGCATTCTGATCACGGCTGTCAGCAATACAGCTATTCTCGTTGGAAATCCGTTCGTTGTCATCAGAGACGAAGAACAGACGATAAGTAGCCGCTTTGACTACATCGCTGACCGGCTCAGATTGGATGAAATCCAGTACGGTGATCTTGTTAGTGATTTTCCGCACCATGCTCACAAGGGCAAGACTCGCGTTTCGAGTATCCATGTGGCCTCGTTCCATCTTGAGATCAAGCACAGGCACCAGCATTTCCTGTGGGGAGGAACCGCCATGCACATAGTTTTGCCCGCCGCCAGTCACTTTGAACACATCGTCGCTGATCGGGTAAGACACCCATTTGGTATCGGAGCTGCGGAGGATTTTTCCCATTTCCATGCTGGCAATGCCATCTCCGGCAACTGGTTCCGGTGAAACCACAAAACGCCGGTTGATAAAGGAGGTCTTGCTTTTTATCCCCTCGATCTTATCGCTCTCTGAGATTTTATCCCGTTTGTAGAGGAAGCCATGATCAGCCGTTACGATAAACCGGTATGTATTCGCGCTGGTGGAGATGCGCCGAATCAGGTCGATGATTTCCGTAATCGCTTCCTGACAGGCAACGAAAACTTCGTCCTCGGTATTGGGTTTGTCCCCGCGGGCATCGATCTGGTTGTGGTACACATAAACCACCTGTTTGCCGGTGAAGATGCTGCGGAGATCGGCAATCTTGAGCGATTTGATACTGTCAAACTGGACACATGCGCTGTCACTGCTGTATTTCTGCAAAATTGCTTCCCGCTCGGCGAGATTTTCGCAGGGGAATCCATCCACCAACACCTTGAAATCATCTGTCATCGTCAGTTCCGTGTGCGGCAGCAAAGCCGCCATACCGAGACGGGTGTAGGAGGGCAGAACACCGAGCTGCACTTCCAGTTTTGCCGTACATTTGGGATCATCCTGTATCCGGCGGAACAGTTCCTTGCTCACCTCATAGCGCATGGCATCGGAGATAATGACCACCGTGCGCTCCTTGGCATTCTTCAAATTGCGGGCATAGAAGTCCCTCTGCAAGGGCAGCGCCATAAACGAGTCCGGCTCTTGAATGGCGGCATTCCATTTGGGAAGCAGCGTTTCCAGATACTCGTTGGTGTAGATGTTTTCCACCAAATCGCGCAGCGGCTCGAAAGCTGCCGTTTCTTCGAGCTGATCGTAAGCGGAATAGAACCGGCGATATTCATAGTCCAGCCGGAAGTCTTCCTCCTGATACTGGCGCAGAATCTCTTTGAAACTGTCCGGGCAACGGTAATTCCCAGCCTGAATGATCTGATAGGCGCTGTCAAGCATCTGATAGCAGCCCCCGGTTTTCTCGCCGAAGTGCATTTTGCTCCGCTTTTCGCAGATTTGAGGGATAGTCAAACCGTCCAGTGCTGCGCCCACATCCTCGGTTAAAAGGCGCTCCACAATCCACTTGATGAGGATCTGGTCAATGGCAAGGAAGGTATCGCAGTTCACTAAGTCATCCGGCGAATAATCAGAGAAAGCCTTCTGGACATTCAAGCCGGAGGCAACATGAGCGGAAAGCTCATCATAGCGCCCACGGTAAAGGATATTGTTCATCAGGTTATCCATAAAGGCAATGATATTCCCGGCCTTATAGGAGAGGAACACCTTCCACGGCTTCGGAAGCTCGCCTCCTATATATTTAGCTGTGTAGGTGACAAACATGGTCACCACCAGTTTTTCCAGTGTCGGCTTGACATCGGTATAGCCGAAATGCTGCTCGCAGAGCTTCCAGAAATCATCCAGTAGGCCGTATTTCTCAACCTCGGACAGAAACTTGTTATCTGTAAGCTCGCTGTCTGTCAGCATGACCCGGATCACTTCTTCAAAGGAACAAGTACGGGTGCGGCAAATGGCAGAGAGAAGCCCCGTGATGATGTTCTCTTCGTTGAAGTTCTCTATCTCAAGGTCATAGAAGCGCTGCGTCCGTTCTTTGTTGGCAAAGAACTTGATGTGCTTTTCGATGATGGGCTTGTATTTCTCGTCAATGCCCAAATCCACCGAGAGCAGCGAAGCGCGGTCGGCAAAGAAGCGCTTGGAGTAGAGCAGCGTGTCTTCCAGATGGTTGTCCCGCACATCCGGCTTGGGGAAGGGGGCGTAGATGAGATAGTTTGTGGTAGTGTCCTGCCGTTCCAGAAAGAGCTTGGTGGCAAACTGATTGTCCGGCTGCAAGAAGTAGACCTTGGCATTATCAAGCTCTACATTCTGCATATCCTCCACAAACTCGCCGTTATCGTCGTACCAAAAGACGAGTTTACGGGTATCGCCGGTAAACTCAGCATTCAGCCGGTCTATGATTTGTTTGATGTTCATTTCTGCCATGCCGCTTTACTCCTTCTGGTCTATGACTACCCAAGACCCGCTCCGGTTGGAGCCTTTGCGTTTGATCTTGCCAGCTTTTTGAAGGCTATTCATGAGCCGCTTCACAGTGGCGAGGGAAACACCCAGCATCTCTACAACATCCTTCTGCGTCGCTTTCGGATTGGTTCGGAGGATGCGCAGAATCGCTTCTTCATTGGTATCATTGGGTTCAACTTTGGTGTCATTGGTATCATCGGTGTCACGCTCTTTGGGATCAATGACACCATTCTGATCGGTAGCCGCGTCTTTCCGATACAGGTTGATGCGGAAATCGCTGCCCATATCAATCAGTTCCGGCTCACGAAGGCCATATTCCTTTGCTTCCCGGAACATTTTTGGAATACCACTGCCCCATGCCTCCACGATGTTCATGTAGGAGAAGGCGGCTGCAATGCCACGGTTGCGGATCTTTGAGAGGCCGGACTTCATCTTTTCAATGGTGATTTCGCTGTCCAGCATACCGGGGGAGGTGACTTCCAGCCGGTCATCAAAGAGCGCCACTTGGATTTTACCCGGTGTCAGGTAGCTGCGATGGCAGACGGCATTCGAGATCATCTCACGGATGGTCTTGACGGGCAGCTCATAATAGTCCTGACGGGCGATTCCTTCGATACGGGAGCCGAGGTCGATGTGCTGCAACACGAAGTTGTAGGCATCCTCGATTTGCTCGTATATCGGACCGGAAAATTCCTTGCGGGTGATGAAGATGTCCCGAACAGTACCCTTGAATACCGCACACTGAATGGCGGCATCGGGGAACTCAACCGTATCGCCGTTCAGGAGCAGATACCCATTGGTGGGGTGGTAAGCTCCGTCACGCTCCACCAGCAGTTTCCAAGAAAGCAACTGGTTTTTGCCAACCTTCTGAATTTGCTCCCGTGCCGTATCTGTCTCGGCCAGCTTGAGGGCGTGCTGGTACATCTTCTCGCAGAAAGCAGCAACCTCAGCCTCGGAAACCGTCTGCTCCCGTTCCATCTGGTCAAAGGAGCGGTTGGTTCCTTCCATGATGAGTTCCTGCACACGATACCGCTCCGCATGGCGAGTCGTTCCGGCCACGCGGATGTAGGTGCCGTCCATGATGCCCTGACTCTTGATATAGTAGGGGCGCTGCATACCCGGAATGATCTCTACCACGATGATCGCTTTCCCGTCAATTTCCTGCACCGCGATGTTCGGGGTGATCTTGGGTTCGCAGCTATCAAAAATGGCGTTGGTGATCGCGTCCATCTTCTGAAAGACTTCCTCTTTGGAAAAGCCGGTGACAGCCCATGTGCCGTTCTCCACGCCGAAGACCAGCTTTCCGCCCTTGCCGTTGGCAAAGGCCACAACCGTCCTCATATACTTTTCGCTCTTGGCTGGAATCTCGCTTTTGAACTCCACATTTTCGGATTCCCCGGCGAAAATCTCTTCTGCGGTCATCTCGACCACCTCCTTCATCCGAGTCTTATGTCAATATCTGCGGCGATTTATTTGAGCAGTCATGTTCCCAATGCTGGCAATGGCTTCCTTCTGGTGTTTATCGTAGGCCGCTTTGTCATAATACGCATTTGTTCCGCAGGATGGGCAACAATATGTTCCCACACCCGTTTTTTGCCCTTGCACCAGTATTCTTTTCGTGTCCCAGCAACACGAGCAGTATATGCGTTTATCAGGATCATCAGAAAGCGTGATATATGCATCGTCGTGTCGTTCAATCTTTCCTGCAATATCTGCTGTTGTCTGCATTTCTTTGATTTGTTCCTTGAGCTTGTGATTCTCATCCACCAGATCAAGTATCTGCTTCTGTGCATCAATCAATTCTCGTACAAGAGGAACATTGTCCGCTTGTTGTGCAACAGCAATGCCATCTTTGATTGCTTCATACCATCCCAAAGTCATTCACCTCAAATCTTCGCCAAAACGACGTATTTCTTTCCGTCGCTGGCGGTTTGAATTTTTTCGTAGTTGACCTTCACACCGTCATCCAAGTCCAGCTCGATGCGGCTCAGGGCAAGGTGGGCGATCATCTCGTCATAGTCGCGGCACTCCTTGAGCTGCTTTTGGAGCTTTTCCTTGCGCTTGGTGGAAGCGGCTACCTCGCGGGCGTTGGTGCTGTGGTCGATCATATCCTGCATCCGGTTGATTTCGGACTCGTAGACGCGCTGCATCTTGTGGAGATAGTCCACACGGAGATTGCCGATGGTGTCCGGCGTGTAGCGGTGGAGGTAGATCAGCGCCTTGAAGCCGTTCTGCTTGCCGCTGTCAAACAGCCAGTAAATCGGGCGTTTCTGATAGGTCTTGCAGTGGTCTTTGAAGAAGTCCTTGAGGAAGTAGTTGCGGATGATTTCCCGGCTGCTGTTGCCCTTGCCGCTCAGCGCCCCGGCGATGAAGTCCAGATTTTCTTCCAGCGTGTCCGAGCCATAGACGGCTTTCAGCCAATCACATAGGCGGGAGACAATATCGTCTTCCAAATACTCTTCATTGGTGATAGGGATAACGCCATCCACATCCGGCTCATAAGAAAGCAAAGTAGCATCTTCCCAATTTTCTGCATTATGGAATCTGGGATAGTGATAATTCGCCAGTGAAATTCCAGCATACCCGCCTTCAATCGGATCACCCTGTTCATTAAGAGCAGCTTGTCCTTTGAATTTCCAATATACAGAATCAAAATTGCCTCCGGCAAAAATAAGCCCCTGTCTATCCAGAGAGTACCGGCCGAACATACAGCCCACGGCGTATGAGAGCAGGGAGACGATTTCATCCCGCTTAGTGCGGACATAGTTGCTGCCCTGCATGGACTGCGGCACATCGTCCTTGGTATCAAAAACGCGGTGGACGGTAACATCCTTGTCCGCCACATCCGGGGTCAGCTCATCCTGCAATCCGTAGATGTCGATGAAGATGCGGTTCAGCTCTTCCTCGTTGGCTTTGAGCTGCAAAAAACGCTGTTCGCATTCGTTTTTCCATGCTCTATAATGGTCAATGAGATGAGTAAACAGTTTTTCTTTGTATTCCTCACCAAACACTACTGTATGGCTGCTCACTGTCATAGGATGCCTCTTAAAATCCCAAGAGGTTTCGTAGGAGTCCCAATCATATTTTGCTAAATCTATGCAGTCATTAACCTTTGCTTCAATTAAGTCTTGGCTTTTGATGATAACAGGTACATTTTTTAGATTTCCTACTTGGAAATTCAACGTCGGGTTTTGAATACTCATAAAGAAAGTTCCAAGACATGAGCAAAGCAATCCTGTGATGTATTTTAATATGTTACCATCGAAGAACATAGAAGAGCCTGCAACATCAAAGGCAAAACCCGGAGGGGTAAATCTAACGCCAAAATTGTTTGAACTAATAAATGACCATGTTATACCAGCTTGAAAGTATCGGTCCTTTCCATCATGTCGATGACCTGATAAAGTAGCCATCTTAGCTTGACCAGCAAGGTCATACCATAAGACATAATCAGCGTTCCCATACCACTTTCTAAATTCCCCACCCTTATTGTAAGGAAACCATTTTGCTGACGATGTTGCAACTTGGCTTCTATTTGATAGTGTTGTATCAATTTTAGTCCAAGAAACCTCCTCCCACATACGAACAAATAATTCATTTTTCCCAGTTGTCAAACCATGTTTTACATCAGCGAGTGTTTCTAATGTAGGTACCTTTGCATATATTCGTGGAATCAAATCACTCACCCAATACGCCACCGGCGAGCCGGGGATTTTGGAGAAGTTGGATTGCTGGGCAATGTAGCGATTTTCTCCCGCAAGAAACATATCTTCCTTGCCCTGCTGGGTAGTTGGGTCAATCAAACGGCAGTAGGTGCCTTTATCGTCCGCAATATGGCTATTGCGCATCACAAAGCTGGTGGTCTGCACCACCTCGCCGCCGATTTCTTCAAATGCCCGCGGCCCGAGGTGCGCCATGTTGACGGTATCTTTCAGCAGCAATTTTGCCCGCAGTTTTTCAAAGCTGGACAGGAACATCCAAGCGTGCTGGGTAATCATCGCCTGGTAGCAGTTTTTGTCCGCCATCTGTCCGCACCGTTCGATGAACACCGCAAACAGGTCGCTCTTGCTGTCCGGGTAATGCTTTTTCACATACTCACTGAGGCGGGCATCCATGTTGCCGCTGCCCATATACGGCGGGTTCGTCACCACCACATCGTACTGCTGCGCCATAACCTCAGCTACGCGTATCATCGGCAGAATGATGTTCACGGCAGATTCCCGATACAGGCTGATGTCGTTCTGCACCTCGTCCATGCGGGCATATAGGGTGGCAAAGTCTACCGGGGCAACCGTCAGGATAGAGCCGTACTCCTTTGCATCGCACAAGTCGTTCATGATGCTGTCCAACGCCGCTTTCAGCTTGGGGTCATTATTGATAAAGTAGTCCCGCGTGAAAGTGTCGATGTCGTTGCTCTCCGCAATAGCATAGACATGGGGTTGAATACCGCGAGAGAAAATGCGCCGGTCATACTGCCGGGCTTTCATCATCACGGCAAAATAGGCGAGCTGAGCCGCCCGTTCGTCAATGTCCAGACCGAACAGGTTGTGTTCCAAGATGCACTGTGCCGCATCGCGCTGGCTGTACCCATCGTTTTCGTACATCTTAATCAGCACATCGAAGGCGTACACCAAAATATGGCCGCTGCCCATGCAGGGGTCGATCACCTTGATGTCCCGGACATCCTTGTATTCGCTCTGCTTCTGGATTTCTTCGAGCTGCTGGCGCACTTCCTTGATCTGTGCGGCCTCCGGCAGATAATACTTCCAACCCATCTGCCCGGCAATTTCCTTTTCATTGGCGATGCGCTTTGCTTCGACCTCATCCCAGCTCATTTCATCAAGGCCGCGACCGTCAGCGTAAACACCCTGTTCTTTCCGCTTGTCGATGAATATGCGGCCAAGGCTGTTTTCCACCATGTAGCGGACAATCCAGTCCGGCGTGAAGAGCTGCGTGACGGCGGGGATTTCCTCTTTGGTAATCTTTCCATTTTTGGCAAAGGCGGCGTTTTTCGGCTCGGTGTTGTAATACTGGTACAGCCAGCCGATGATCTCCACCTGACCTTTTACTTCTCCGTCCTCATCAGGGTGCGTGATGTCAAAGTCCTGCTCCGGGATGTCGTGGGTCAGATGGTACACGACACCTTCCTGATCCACAACAGAGAGGTTCAGCAACAGCTCGGTGTAGTCGCTGGTCTTTTCAAACAGGGCGGGCAGGATCTCGTTCAGGGCGTTGCACTGCTTGATGAAAAGCAGCCGGAACAGCTCGTCCAGATTGTTTTCAGTTTTCATCCGCAGGACAGTCTCTTCCTCGGCAGAGGTGAAGGCCAGCTCTGCGTCGAAGGGCGTTGTGACTAAATCCGGCTCAATTTTGCCGCTCTCGGAGGACAGGACGCGGATATGGGAGGGAAGATAGTCGTTGACCTCCATGAAACGGATGGCGATCAGCCGGTTGAACCAAGTGTAGGCGACCTCTTCCAGAATGTACTTGTAGGCCGTTGCATAGTCGCTGTCTTTCTCTTTCTTGCGGATCACTTCCACCAGCTTCTTGCGCTGGGGGATGGCCTCGCCACTGATTGCATACGGCTCAGAAGTCCCGATGTCATAGAACTCCATCGTCCCGGTAGACTGCGGCAGCGGGTCTTTGATGCCGTCCGCTGTGATTCCCATCAATCCAGCGCGGTACTGGATGTCCGCAATCAGCTTGTTCCGCGCCCAGATCGCAAAGTTTTTTATGGCTGTTTTATTCATTGGTTCATTCCTTCCCCATAAAATCAAATCTTCGACGCAAGATAGTAATAATACATCACATTTTTCCTTGCGGTGTCTGTCTTTTCTGTTGCCTCGGTTCGTGCCTTATTGTATAGGTCTGCAATCTTGAGGAACCCCGTTACTGCTTCCTTGGAGACCGCAGCTATGCCGGCAACAAGGATAAAGGCCTTTATGGAATTAAAAACGCCAAACAGGTCTGTTGAGGTTGTAATTGCTGTCGTTAAACCCGCAGCAGCATATCCAGCTTTTTTCCTCAGTTCCTCGTCTGCTAAAGCTCGTTTTCCCAAGTTCCGCAATACACTTGTCTGCGTTAAGGTTTCGTTGATTTCCTGCACCTTCGGCAAAACTTGAGTGTTGTATAGTTGCAGACAATCATACTGGAAATTATCATCCCAAGGAAGAGAGTGAATCTGCATGGAAAAATCGTAAATTGCTTTCCGAAAATTAGTAAGCGGAACTTGGTTTTCATTCTTGAGAGAAAGCAATTCATCCACAGAAGCAGATTCCAAGGTTGGCAAGGTCATAAGTATCTCGGACGCGATTCCAGCGTGGCGTAAGACATTTTCGTCCAACCTTCCGATGTCAAGCAGCTTTGTTTTAATAACGGAATCTATCAATCCACTGCTCGCCTTATCGAAAAGCGGATAGGCTGTGCCATTGTACATGGCATTCATCAGATTGGCAAAATATCCTCCTGCAAGCTCGTTGGCATCAAACCCATCAAAATCATAGTCGTAAACCGAAACGATGTTCCGATCCACATAGTTTTTTATTTCCTGTGTTCCGGGATGGATATAAAGCTGCTGTATTCCGCTTTTCAACTGCTCTCGGCACTGTATCTCAAGCTGCTTGAATTTCATCTGCGCAATTATTTCCTGCTTAGACCTGTGCTTTTTCCTTTTCAAATACGGAGTAAGTATTTGAAGTTGTGCATCTGCGTAATCCAGTTGCCCTAAAAGTTCTTCACTACCGGCAGGTTTCAAGGACTGTAAAAATGATCTGAGAGCTGGGATCATTGCATCTATATCCTGAGCGTCAAAGATACAATTTGGAAGGTATTTATACAGTGCATATTCTGCCATTCCAATCAGTTCGATTTCGTCGGCATAAAGAATGGAGCTTTTTATCAGTTTCAAATCCTCAGCCAAATCCAGCGAGTTTGAGATGGTTCCAATCGTAAATTTCATATCCGTGGGTTGCCCAGCTCCTTCCTTATCTTAAAACTCCACATTGACAATCGTGTCTTCGTCCAGTTGTGCTTCCAGCGACTTGCGAAGGCTGCCCATGTAACGATCAATGTCCTCTTTGCTTTCCAGACGCCAAGAAGCCGTTCCCGTCATCATCTTGATGGAGACATTTTTCGTCTTGCGGATCTTCACTGGCGCAGGGGCAACGGGCACTTCCGGGGTAGGCTTTCCACTCTGTTTGGCTTCCTCTGCCTGACGGCGAGCTTCTTCTTCGGCCTTTTGTTTTGCCAGCTTGCGGTCAAGCTCATCCATTTCGTTGAGCAGCCGGAGTTTCAAAGCATCTGCCTTGTCCGCATAGCTTCTCAGCGTAGAGACATTGTTGCAGCGGGTGGCTCCCTCCCGGATTTCTTGGAACTTCTCATAGTAAGCCGTCCACTTCTGGTCGTTGTACTCCTTGGTGGAAAGCACCTCCAAAACACGCTTCCACGCCTGATCAATCGAATCGAGAACAGGGGCGGATTCCTGCTGCAAAATCTTGACATAGCAGGACATGAACCGTTCCCGAAGTTCAGGCAGCTTCGGAATGTTGGCATAGGGCTTTTCCTGCCGGGTAATGGAACGCATCTGTGCGACGATACCTTCCAGCTCGTCATTGACAATATAGGTCTTGCTGTCATCGAAGATTGCAAGCATATCAAGCGCACGGGCAAAGATGGTAGACTGCTCGCCCTCAAAGAAGGTCTTGATTGGCTCGTAGTCCTCCGCAAAGTCGAAGAAATCATCCCGCTTTTTTGAAACGGTCGTAAAGAAGTCCAATGCAGACTGAATCTGAACGACAGACTGCATCAGCGCCTTTCCGCTGGACAAAACCTTCTTGCCCGGATAAGGGTACTGTTTATAATTTACTTCCAACCGTTCGATTTCATAAACCGTGTTTTGCGCGTAGCGCTGGAAGTTCTTCATGATGGTATCTTCATCTTCCGCCGAAGTGGTTGCGCGGAAGGTTTCCTTCATCACATCCCGGACAGCCTTTTTGTCCTTATCGCTGACGCGGACACGCTCTTCCATCAGGAGCTTTTCCGCAAACGCTTTTTTGGTGATGAAGCCGATGATCTCTTCCTCGCTCTTGTTATTCAGGCTGACCGCAGCACCATTGACTGTGAAAGCGAGATCGCCGCGCTTGAACAGACGCGCCACCAGCCAATGCACATCATCTTCCACAAAGCCATAAGGAGCCTTCATGAAGCGGTCCTTCACCGTTTTCATGGAAGTTTTCATGTGATTGCGGGTGTTCATGGCGATGAAGCCCTGCACATCGTCCAGCGCATGAGTGTTGCTTTCTGTACCGCCTTCCAGCCC
>ULRB01027930.1_pt1 | contig 14737 bp, 16 predicted proteins | sample 1955051 | NCBI WGS metagenome assembly ULRB01 (sample SAMEA4835671, study PRJEB28245) | human gut metagenome | biome: gut microbiome; material: fecal sample | place: Denmark | collected 2008 | reverse complement strand
CATCACCGCCATTGACTCCGCCGTTTATCACCACCCCTGTCCCGGCCTTGAAGTCAGGACGGTCGTCAGGGTCGCCGGTATCGAAAACCGGGAAGACATTCTCCCACTTGTAGTCGCGGGGAGGACGGTCGAAAGCGGTAAGGGTGAACATCAAGACCTCGGTACCCATACCGAGTGACAGCAGGAAGTTGCCGCCGGGGAGATGGAGAATCTTGAAAAGCGCACCCCAGATCACGATGGCGGCACCGATGGAGTATGCGAAGTTGAAGAAACGCTGCCCCTTCTCCGAGGATATCCAGGCCGAGAGGCCGCGCTTGTATTGCTTGTATTTTCCCATTGAACAGAATCTGAGAAATATGGATGATGGCTTAATTAAATGTTGAGTAGCGCGAGGGCATCATTTCGATGACTTCTGCCCTTTTGCGAATCCGATCTGGGAACGGACGCAACGGAATCCGATGTATGAACGCTGCTCGTTCTGGAATTCCCACATACGGATGTCACTGCGGATATTGTGGGCGACATCCTTCCATGAACCGCCACGGACAATCTTGCGCTTCATACGGTAGGGATCCTCGACAGCCGCGTCATAGCGGTATTCGGGGTTGAGGTCGGAGGTCAAATCCTGGACAGTCTCGACAAACGCGGTGGATGTCCACTCGCTGACATTACCCGCCATGTCGTAGAGGCCGAAGTCATTGGGGGAATATGTGCCGACACGCGAAGTAATCAGATGGCCGTCCTTGACGTAATTACCGTCGTTGGGCTTGAAGTTGGCATAGAAGCAACCCTTGTCCTCGCTCATGGTCAGGTCACCCTCCCAGGGATACATGTTCTCGTTCTCCCCGGCGCGGGCGGCGAACTCCCATTCAGCCTCGGTCGGCAGGCGGTAAGGCTCGATGTAGACACCCTCCTTGCCGAGCGAACGCTTCAGGTAGTCGGTGCGCCAGTTGCAGAAGGCGTTGGCCTGCTCCCAGCTGACACCCACCACGGGATACTCGCTGTAACCGCCATGGCTGAAATACATGCGGACATAAGGCTCGTTGTAAGCGTTCTCGAAGTCGTTGACCCAGCATGTGGTGTCGGGATAGACATTCACGATGTAGGTGTTGAGGAAGTCATAGTCGCCGGTGAGGCCGCGTGAGATGGTCTGGCGCACGATTTCACCCTCATCATTGATGTATGCGGTGTCCTTGGAAATCTGCGGGATATCGGTCGGGGCGGCCAGGTCGGTGTTGTAGACCCTCTTGCGGGGGTCGAGACGGTTGCGACGCTTGGCGGCCTCGGTATGGTTGTAGACCTCGTAGCGGTAGTTGAGCTGCTCGGGATCAAGCTCACGCGCACCGGTTATGGGGTTGGTGCGGTAGACACTCTCGATTGCGCGTTGGGCATCCTCGTCGGGGTTGCGCCAGGGTATGGGCTTGCTCCAGTTGAGACGGGGAGTGATGGGGTTGCCCTGCTTGTCCTCCTCGATTTTGTATGCCTCGTTGCCCCCGTATGCGGGATCGGCCAGACGCTCTCGGATGATGGAGTCGCGCACCCAGAAGACAAACTGCTTGTATTTCGAGTTCGTCACCTCGGTCTCGTCCATCCAGAAAGCATCGACCGACATCCCCTTGGTGTCGGCGGCGAGGTTCCAGGCGCTGTCGGCTTTGGCCGGCCCCATGTCCATGGAGCCACGGCTTACCAGCACCATGCCGTAAGGGGTGGGCTCACCCCAGGAGGTTCCACCCACACCGGTCACTTCGCCGCCGGCGGAGCCACCGCGGCGCCCGGAGGCGCAGCTCGCGGCTGTCAGGAGCAGCAATACGGCGGGAAGGAGGTATAACGAAAGCTTCTTCATATTTCTGAGTAGTTGTGATCGTTGTTATGAGACAGGCCCGTAAGCCATGAGGGGAAAGAGACTCGCGGTCTCACATGATGCGCACACTGCGGTGGCGGTTGCGGTTCTTCTCCGAGAAATCGAGTTTCAGGCTATAGCCGGCGAATATCTCGAAGCTTCCCGAGGAGGCCTTGGCGATGGCAGAGGTGGGGTAATCATAGCTGAAGCCGATGTAGAACCCTTTCAGCTCAGCCGAGAGGACGGCGTAAACGGCGTCTTTCCAACGGTATCCCACACCGAAAGTGAGGAATTTGTTGTAACGGCTCCGGAGAGTGGCCTCCCAGGTCGTGAAGGTGAAATCGGTCTTCACCAACGCGGATGGCATCACTTCAAATAACGTATTTTTCACCTTAATATTGCTTCCTGCCATAAAATATAAGGTGCGTCCTATCTGGAACTCGTAGTTCTTCTCTTCGGAATTTTCCCCGGATTCGGCATTGAGGCTGACCGAGGGCGCATTGAGGTGGGTGCCGGAGATTCCGACCCAGAATTTGGGGTGGGTGTAGAAGACACCGGCACTGACATCGAAAGCGTTACCCCGGATGTCCTGCTTCGGTATCGCCTCGTCGTTGGGCTGATGGAAGTCATCCTGGTCAGGGATGAACACCTCCGACCCCTTGAACGACTGGTCGACGAAGCCAAACTGCGCGCCAATAGAGAGGGTGCCTTTGAAGAGCTTATGCTTGTAGGCCACCTGCGCCCCGAGATTGAGGTTCTTGTAAAGGCCCATCGACTCCTGCTGCATCACCAGTCCCACGCCGAAACGCTTCTTGAAAAGCATGAAGGGCATGTCGGCGGCCACGACGAAGGTCTTCGGCGCGCCATGGATGCCGACCCACTGCAGCCTCGCGCCGCCACGGATTTTCAGCAGGTCGGTGGTGCCGACCGCTCCGGCGTTGTAATAGTTGGGAAGTTCGAAATACTGGGAGAACTGCGCGTCAGACTGGGCGTTGGCCTTCAGGGCGGCAATCAGGAAACAACCGGCCACCAGGAGGGGAACGAATATCTTTTCAGCACGGAGCCGTCTTTTCATAATCGTCATTCGAAATAAAAGGAGAGGACGACCATCTGGGTGGTCGCGCGTTTGACAGACAGGTTGACATTTGTCCGGAGCGGGTCGTCGACAAGGTCAGGACGGTCATGGTTGATGCAGTCTGTCAGCCCGAAACAGAATTTCAACTCGGGGATAAGCTTGAAATAAGGGAGGTAGATGTCACATCCGAATCCTACGGAAATCATGAATTCCGACGATTTCGTCTTTATGAAGTCGATGTTTTTCTTGGCGACATCTATCGCCGGGATGACGCCTCCAATCACATAGGGGCGGATATTACGCATTCGCTGCGCGGCGAATTTGAGGTCGACGGGCAACACGAGGTAGGCCGACTTGAGGTCCTGGCGCTCGCGGACATCGTTGGCCGCGTCATAGAAGTCTATCACGCGGTTGCCGAACCACAGGCCCGGGCTGACCCTCAGCGAGAAATAATTGTTGAGGCGAAGCTCGGCCAGGCCGTTGACACAGAATCCGGGGTTGTAGGAGGGCTGCGACATGAACCATGTCTGCCCCTGGTCGGTGACGAAGCCGTTGTGGTGGAAACTCATCCCGAATGTGTTCATCCCGACAGAGAAGCCGAGGTGGAAGCGGCGCATGTCGGCGTAAGGGCGGTTCTGCACCTTGTCGTTGAGCTTCTTTGCTGACGCGGGCACAGCGCAAAGCAACGCCGCGATCATCGCCGCGATGACCGCCAGCCTGCCGGCAAAACCCGATATCCTTGTTTTTGCACTCATTGATTTATTAACGCCACCTCCCGCTCTTTATTGCCGCCCCGCTCCGGAAAAAAAGCGACCAACGGTTAACGAATGTTAAGCAAGGAACCTTTGCCCCGAGCTTTGGTGTTAATCTATTAACTTTGCCTAAAATTGTGAAAAATGAAGAAATTAAGGATACAGATTCTGCTTATCGCGGCCGTTATTGTGACAGGACTCGGACTTACCTCTTGCGAATCAGACGGCCCGGATGAACGCTGGTACCTCAACGGGACATGGCAATGTATGCAATACCCCGACGAGACCCTTACTTTCTATCTTGACGGAACCGGCTACTGGCAAAACAATTACACCGGGGAATATGAGGACTTCGACTATTATTGCGACGGAGACTACCTGTCGTTCAGGTGGTATCCCCAATACGGCCCCTCATATTATGAGGATTGCTACATCTACGCCACCAACTCCAACGCCATCCAGATAACATATCCGGCCAGCAGCGGTTACGGCCCGACGACGCTGTATTACTCGCGAATTTACTGACCCACGGCGGCACGCAAATCGCGGCCGTCGCCCCCCCCTCCGCCGAGTGCTTGAAACCTCGTAAAAAACAAGAAAAATGACAACACAGTCTCACAACAAGCCCCTTTTCACCCTCCCTTTCCTCTCGCTGACAGTCCTGTTCATCGTCTGCCTGATTATCGCCAACCTTGTCGAAATCAAGACCGTGAGCCTCGGAGCCGTCACCGTTACAGCCGGACTGGCCGTCTTCCCCATCTCCTATATAATAAATGACTGCATCGTCGAGGTCTACGGATTCCGGCGGGCGCGGCTCGTCATATGGCTCGGATTCGCCATGAGCCTGCTGACCGCCGTGATGCTCAACATCGCCATCTGGCTCCCCGGAGGTCCCGACTGGCAATCCCAGGGGGCGATGGAGACCATCTACGGCTCCGTGCCGCGCATAATGCTGGCCAGCTTCGCCGCCTTCATCTGCGGCTCTATGGTCAACGCCTATGTCATGAGCCGGATGAAACGCTCCGCCGCGTCGGCCACTACCGGCGCAACCTGGCGTTTCTCCCTCCGGGCCATCGTCTCGACCCTCTGGGGTGAAGGGGTGGACTCTGTGGTATTCTTCCCGATTGCTTTCGGAGGTGTGCTACCTCTATCCACCATCCTGTCGCTGATTGTCTCGCAGGCTCTGCTGAAGACACTTTACGAGATACTGGTGCTCCCGGTGACCGTCACCGTGGTCCGACGTCTCAAACGCATCGAGGGGGAGGACACAACGGATTCATCATCGACCGACTATTCATGGTGGCGGCTCACTGACGTCTGAAGCCGCCCGCATGCCAATCGGCCCCATTCACCACAATTATAGGGCTTTATTTAAATTTTTTCACCCGAAATAGCTTCTGTTTCAGAAAAAATCACGATATTTGCAGTTGCATTTTGGCCCGCAGCCGCCAGGTTTCGGCCTAAACTTTTGCGGTTCAACGGTTTGCGCGACAAAATGCCATATTATCTTGCCTCGGCAACTATTTCAATAAAAAATCGATATACCCCGCTATGACGAAAGCAGAAATCGTTAACGAGATTTCAAAGACAACCGGCATCGAACGTGCCGCAGTTCTCGAAACAATCGAAAAGTTCATGGAAGTGGTCAAGGATTCCCTCGCCCACGGCGAACCGGTTTACCTGCGTGGCTTCGGTAGCTTCATCATCAAGACCCGCTCGCAGAAGACCGCCCGCAATATCTCCAAGAACACCACCATCATCATCCCCGAACACAAGATCCCCGCTTTCAAGCCCGCGAAAGTGTTCATGGAAGACCTCAAGGACCAGAAATAACACTGTCCACGCGGCCTCTTCCCCCACCAACAGAGACAATTAACCGATAGCTAACCATTTAAAGTTTCTTACAATGCCCAGCGGAAAAAAGAGAAAGGGCCACAAGATGGCCACCCACAAGCGTAAAAAACGCCTGAGAAAGAACCGTCACAAGAAGAAATAATCCTTGAGCTGTTCAGGCTTATTGAAAACGCGATATAGAAAACAGAACAAACTTTTCCCGACGGCCGCCGACACCAGAACGGCTCACTGCCGCGAAAAAAGTTTGTTCTCGCGTTTTTGAGAAAGCCCCCTTGCGCCTCTTCTCTCCCCCAAATCAAATCCAATCCCTTAATGAACGAATGAAAAGCGAACTTATCGTCGACGTACAGCCTCAGGAGGTCTCCATAGCCCTCACCGAGGACGGCCGGCTGGTCTCCCTGCAGAAAGAGAGCCGCAACCTGGCCTACGCCGTCGGTGACATATATGTGGCGAAAGTCAAGAAGCTCATGCCGGGCCTCAACGCCGCATTTGTCAACGTCGGCTACGAGAAAGACGCGTTCCTTCATTATCTGGACCTTGGACCACACTTTTCTTCCTATTCCGAATTCCTACACCAGCTCCTCGACGACCCGAAGGCTCCGATGCCCCAGGTCCAGAAGATGAAGCTGTTGCCTGACATCGACAAACACGGCACCGTCACCGACCAGCTCACATGCGGCCGCGAACTGATGGTGCAGATTGTCAAAGAACCGATTTCTTCAAAAGGCCCCAGGCTGACCACCGAAATCTCATTCACCGGACGATACCTTGTCCTGATACCATTCTCCACGAAGATTTCGATATCGCAGAAAATCAAGACAACCGCCGAGAAACTGCGCCTGCGCCACCTCGTGGAAAGCATCCGGCCGAAAAACTTCGGCGTGATCATCCGCACATCGGCCGAGGGCAAATCGGTGGCCGAACTCAACCATGAGATACAGACCCTCCGCAAATGCTGGGAGGACACCGCCGCCAAAGCCCGCACCGCCCAGGTGCCCTCGCTGATTTTCGAGGAGGAAAGCCGTATAGTCGGCGTGCTGCGCGACGTCTTCTCGCCATCCTTCGAGAGCATCCATGTCAATGAAACAGAGGCATTCGCCCAGATTCAGAAATATGTCAGCCTGATTGCCCCCGAAAAGAAAGAAATCGTCAAACTTTACTCGAAGGAGGTGCCGATTTTCGACAGCTTCAACATCACCAAGCAGATAAAATCCTCTTTCGGGAAAACCGTCTCGTTCAAATCAGGAGCGTATATCATCATCGAGCATACCGAGGCGCTCCATGTCATCGACGTGAACTCCGGCAACCGCGCCAAAGCCGGCAACGACCAGGAGACAAACGCCCTTGAGGTAAACCTCAGGGCCGCCGATGAAATCGCCCGCCAGCTCAGACTGCGCGACATGGGAGGCATCATCGTCATCGACTTCATTGACATGAACAAGGCCGAACACCGCCAGACGCTCTACGAACACATGCGCCAGATTATGGCGACAGACCGCGCACGCCACAACATCCTGCCCCTCAGCAAATTCGGACTGATGCAGATAACCAGGCAGCGCGTAAGGCCGGCCCTCGACATCGTGACAGCCGAGACCTGCCCCTCTTGCTTCGGCAAAGGGGAAGTGCAGCCCTCGCTGCTTTTCACCGACACCCTCAGGGAAAAGCTCGCTTACCTAATCAACGACCTGAAAATCAAAGACTTCATCCTCTATGTGCATCCATTCGTGGAGGCATACCTCAAAAAAGGACTCATCTCCATCTACCGCCGCTGGCGTCTGGAGCTTGGAGGGAAGTTCAAGATTGTGGCCGACCAGTCGCTGGCATACCTCCAGTACAGGGTGATCGACTCAAACCGCAACGAAATAGACCTAAAGGAAGAAAAAGACCTCGACAAGACGTCGACAGCAAAGACCAAGTCCAAGGCCAAGAACCGGGTAAACCAGCCAGCCTCTTCTGAAGAGAAGGACTGACGGCTGACCACGCCCGAAAGCCCCACAGCGGGCCGACACCGACCCCTCGGGGACTTCATGGCGACCCTTACCCGACGGAAGCGCCAAATCAACGCTTGCCTCCCCCAGACAAGCCCCGACAATCCAAAGCGCCGCAGCCCCAAAGGCCGCGGCGCTTTTCCGTCTCCACCCCTCCCCCTGCAATCCTCAAACGAAAAAAGCCCACCATACGTTACATTCAAAAGACATTCATTAACTTTGCGGATATAAATCCCCTCCTATGAAACTGATACAGCTCAATCTGGAACGTATTTTTGACTTATGCCGCAAACATAGGGTCAAAACATTGGCAGTCTTCGGATCGATACTCACCGACAGGTTCAACGATGACAGCGATGTCGACATGCTGGTGAACTTCGATACTACCGATCACGAGAAATGGGATTATGTGGGCAACTACTTCGACCTCCAGGAATCCCTCGAATCCATCCTGGGAAGAAAAGTAGACCTGGTAGTGGAGAAAGGCCTGAAAAACAAATATTTCATCGCCAATGTCAACCGTACTAAACAATTGATTTATGGTTGATGAATATATTTAGGAGAGGTTATGACAGCGTTGAACCGGAGTTTCTCTGGGGACTGGTCATCAGGCATATCCCACAATTGAAGAAAGATATCATCGAGATTATGTCGGATTGTTGAAAATCTGATGTCGCTCCATTTTTCGGGCAAGACATCGGATATGTCCCGAATTTTTAGTACTTTTGCCCCCATAATACATCACGAGTCAAAAGATGCAGGAAAAGATTGTCATACTCGACTTCGGGTCGCAGACCACCCAGCTCATAGGCCGACGCGTCCGCGAGCTCAACACCTACTGCGAGATCATCCCCTACAACAAGTTTCCCCATGATGACCCTTCGGTCATCGGAGTAATACTGTCAGGCTCCCCCTTCTCGGTCTATGACGAGAAGGCGTTCAAGGCAGACCTGTCGAAAATCCGCAAGCGCCTCCCGGTACTGGGCATCTGCTACGGCGCCCAGTTCATGGCCTGGGCCGACGGCGGCAAGGTGGAACCGGCCGGCACACGCGAATATGGCCGCGCACATCTGGAATACATCGACCCCACCGAACCTATCTTCAAGGATATCGAGCCGGGCACACAGGTCTGGATGAGCCATGGCGACACCATCACGGAAATCCCCGCCGGATTCCGGCGCATCGCCTCCACCGACAAGGTGGAAATCGCCGCGTATCGCGTGGAGGGTGAGCAGACCTGGGGCGTCCAGTTCCATCCCGAGGTGTACCACTCGGTAAAGGGCACACAGTTGCTGAAAAACTTCGTCGTGGATGTCTGTGGTTCTAAGCAGGACTGGAGCGCAGCCTCTTTCATCGAGACCACAGTCAACGAACTGCGCCAGCAGCTTGGCGACGACAAAGTTGTCCTCGGCCTCAGCGGCGGCGTCGACTCTTCGGTTGTGGCCGTGCTGCTCAACAAGGCCATCGGCAAGAACCTAACCTGTATCTTCGTGGACCACGGAATGCTCCGCAAGGATGAGTTCCACGATGTTATGCGCGACTACCAGGGGCTTGGCCTCAACGTGATAGGGGTGGACGCCTCGGCAAAGTTCTTCAAGGAACTCGAAGGGGTCACCGAACCTGAACGCAAGCGCAAAATCATCGGCAAAGGATTCATCGACGTGTTCGACGAGGAAGCCCACAAACTGAAGGATGTGAAATGGCTCGCCCAAGGCACCATATATCCCGACTGCATAGAATCCCTCTCTATCACCGGTACTGTCATCAAGAGCCACCACAATGTCGGCGGTCTCCCCGAAAAGATGAACCTCCGTCTCTGCGAGCCCCTGCGACTCCTGTTCAAGGATGAGGTCAGGGCTGTCGGACGCGAGCTTGGAATGCCCGAACATCTCATTACCCGCCATCCCTTCCCCGGCCCCGGACTGGCTGTGCGCATTCTTGGCGACATCACCCCCGAGAAAGTGCGCATACTCCAGGATGCCGACAAAATCTTCATCGACGGTTTGCGCCAGTGGGGCCTTTACGACAAGGTTTGGCAAGCCGGAGTGATTCTGCTCCCCGTCCAGAGCGTGGGTGTGATGGGTGACGAGCGCACCTATGAACGTGCTGTTGCCCTGCGCGCCGTGACCTCAACAGACGCCATGACCGCCGACTGGGCCCATCTCCCCTACGAGTTCCTGGCTGAGGTCTCCAACAAGATCATCAACCACGTCAAGGGGGTCAACCGCGTGGCCTACGACATCTCCTCCAAGCCGCCAGCCACAATCGAATGGGAGTGACGCAGGCAAACCTGATTCCGGTTTGAATTGTTTTTCTTACAACAATTGTCTCATCACAACCTCCGACATATGGACAACTCACCTCTTAACACCAACAATCCATACAACCAGGCTCCCGGTTTCCAGCCTGGGCGTCCCGAAGAAAAGGGTCCCCAGGGGGGGAATGAGAATGGTCCGGCACAAGACGGTCCAAGACGTCAAGTTCCACCGGCTCAGTATGATCCACGTCAACGAGGAGACAGGATTCCGCAAAATCAGCCACAATATCCCCCGAATCATGGTTTCGGACAGCAGCCGGGAGGTCAGCCTCATCCCGGATATGGCCAGCAACGCGCTCCCTATCCTCCTCAAAGGCCTGTCGCACCCGGATATCCAGGTGGAAATGGTCCATATAATCCCACCCCTGAATACCGTCCGGGGATGCCTCCTCAAATGAAAAGAGGTAATGGAAGTCAAGGCCTGATAATAAGTATCATTATCGTGGCTTTGATAATCGTAGGAGTCGGATGTTGGTGGTATTTCGGATATCGTGACACTCACCCCATTCTGACCGATGACATCGATGTCGAACAGATAGCGGAAATAGACAATGAAGCAATCCCAACCGACGGTTCCCAGTCTGGTATGGAGACTGTAACGACTGCCAAGGGAAATGATACCACAACATCTATGACCGATGCCACTCCCGGCGGGAATACAGCTACGGAATCTGCCACGTTGTTCAACCGTCCGCTCCTCTACACCGGTACGGTCACTCCCGGCGGAGTCGCCTCACTCAACATCATCCTTTTCCAGAACGGCCGTCTCGAAGGGACAATTGACTATTCCGGAGGGAAGTCGATGCCGCTATTCGGCAGCTACACCTGGACGGATGACGGGCAAATGATGAACATCAACTTCACTGTAAGCTCAAACGACGACAAGACCTACTCTGAAAGCTGGATGGGAACCTCTTCCTACATAAAGGATGACTTGGCCCACACATTGACCTTCAAGCGCATAAACACCTCTGAGGGGCAATCCAAGACGGCTTCTTTCGCCCTCAGGCCTTGACAATGAATGGAAACATCCCGGAATAACTCCATTTCACGAAACACATTCTCCCCCACCTACGCAACAAACTGTAGTACAATAAATTGCATAGGGGGGGAGAACTCTATGCCCTTTTGGCTGACATTGGTCACCATATTTCTCGCCATATTTTTCCTGACCATTCAGCTTTCAATTTTCTCCAGGGGAAGCATTCTCTCCGACGGTTATTCATATTTCGATGCCTGGGAGACAATCAAAGGGGGGCACACCGATCAGCTCCGCACCCCGGTATATGCCATTCTCGTCGGTGTGCTGAAAGAGCTGTTCGGCAAAGAGACTGCCCTTGTGATAATTCCGGTCATCCATTGGGTGATGTATTTGCTTATGCTACGTGGCGTGTGGCAGATAGATGTGGTCCTTGGCATTCCGAAGGGGATAAACATCGGGGTGATACTGCTGCTGATATTACTTCCTGGGTTCTGGTGCTTCAACCATATCACAATGGCTGAAACCCTGTCGGAATGCGGGGTAGTATTGCTGGTGTGGCTCTCCGCGCGATATATCCGGGCCCATCAACGCCGTTGGTTATGGCTGTCAGGACTGACATTGGTGACTCTTCTCTTCACAAAACCGATGTTCCTGTTTCTCATACCTTTGATGGCTGTTTTCTGGGGAATCGTATGTTACCGCCGCAGAAGAGACATAATGATTTGCGCCGCCTCGATTGTGGCCACTATCGGGCTGGCGGGAATATATCTTTACTGCATGGCCCATACCTACACTGTCACCTCTTTCACGATAGCGACCTCATATAACGGATATTATTGCATGCGTGCCGACGGCCTTGTCATACCTGATGAAATACAGCAGCCGGAACTGAGGGAGAGGTTCCGTCCGATGTATGACTCCTTGCCGGGAGGCTGGTTGAAAACCCAGCCATACTGGCGGGAGATGTGGTGTTTCAACTGGCCTGAACTTGACACACTTGTGAAGACCGCCCGGAGCAACCATCAGCGAGAGGTAGCCGAAAACACCGTCAGGAGGTTCGGTGAGTCATTGACCGGCAGCCAGTTCTACAGCCTTATGGACGAGCTTGGCCTTTCACCGGAATATGACCGCAAATATGTCACCTGGAACGGCCTCACCCATAACCAGGAAGGTGGATTCATATACCCGTTCCACCGGTGGCTTAACTTCCCGATATGGATTGGGCTGGCAATACTCATCCTCTTCATCACTCTATGGATACGCCGATGGTGTGTCGACCGCCATTTCCCGGCGTTGGCCGCCCTGATAGCAGCCATCTACCTGACCGCCTACCTGACCGCCGTCATCGGCGCCCAAGACTCCTGGGGCCGCATCATGACCCCCGTCTCCCCCCTCCTGCCCATCATGGCCGGCAGCCTGAATTCTATAATATTCAAATTTCACAAAAGGAACCTACATCTGAAATGAGCAAGCTGAATATCAATAAACTATTCACGATGCGACACTGTGACTCTACAAAGATATCACGAATGCCCTTATGGCTTACAATTGTCACAATACTTCTTGGTCTGACCTTTCTGGGATGGCAGCTTTACATATTTCGCCATGCAAGTATGGGCATGGACAGCTGGTCATATCCTGGAGGATGGCTGACATTGAAGAATGGCCATCTGGATCCGGCACGTCCTCCAGTATATTGCACCATCGTGGGAGTCGTTTGGGAAATTTTAACTATGGGATACGGCAACATTCTGTTACCAGCAATCCAATGGACTCTTTATATCGCATCCCTCCAATTGGTATGGATTATCAACACCTGGTTAAGAGCATCCAAAGTGTTTAATATCGCTGCCATACTATCAATGCTTTTCATCCCTGGATTCTGGATTTTCAACAACATAATCATGGCTGAGTCAGTAGCCCTTTGTGGAATTGTGTTGCTGACTTGGTTAAGCGGTAGATATATTCTGACGCATAGAATCTGTTATCTCCTGTTTTCAGGCATAATATTGATTTTACTCATTTTCACTAAACCGATGTTTATATTTCTGATTCCTATTCTCGGAGTGCTATGGGGAGTCATCAGGTGGGGAAATACTCGTCGGGGTACGATTAGTTGTTTACTGCTGCTTGCCAGCATAGGGTTAGTATGGTCATATGCACTTGCCATGAAGAGGGATTATGGGGTAATGGGTCTCACAATAGCTGCGTCCAACAACAGGTACTGTTGCCTAAGAGCCGACGGCATAATTCTCCCCGATGAATTATCTGATCCGGTAATACGTGAGAGATATCGACCTATGTATGAAGCAGACCCTGGGATTCAGAATCCTAACAATATGTATGCGGGAGAAGCCGATTCTTTTACCTGGAGGGAGCTTGATTGTATTGTGGAAGATGCCTCATCACATCATCCCTACGGTGACATTGAAGGACTCTCCTATCGAGCCAAAACCTCCATGAAACATAGCCAATTCTTTTTCTATTTGTACGGATATGACGAAAGCACCGACACTCTTTGTAATAATTGGAATGGACTTAGCCGCAATCGCGATAATGGTTTCATATTCCCTTTTCATAATCAATTATGGTTCCCGATTTGGGTTACAGCCTTAATTTGGGGCATATTCACATTGATATGGATATATTTTTGGCGGAGACAGCATAAATTCCCTGCTATGGCCTATTTTGTCTCCGCTACCATCCTTACATGCTACCTTTCCACCATCATAGGCGCACAAAACGCATGGGGCCGGATAATGACACCGGTCACACCACTTATCCCGGTGATGGCTGCCAGCGCGGCCTCTATAATATGGGGTTATGTTAAAAAATCATTATCGGGGAGACGGTTGTGGCGACGCGGATTTGCTTCGTTGGGCAAAGTTGCGTAAATTTGCATTGTGAACCAACCGACCGACACCCGTTACCAGTTCCCGCATTGGATAAGAGGATTCATCGCCATAGTTATGGTGATGGTTATCACTGCTTTGTGTCCGGCCGACATCGCCGCGCAGTCGGCTGTTAGACGTCCTCACAGACAGCATTCACAGCCAACTCCCGCTGGCACTGATTCCACAGGTATCGCCACCCCTACCACCATACTATCTGGGGGAGCCATGCTGCCCGATTCTATTCCTCTCGACGGGCCTCTCGGCGATCGCCACGCGGTGGTTGTAGAGGACAGCTTCACGCTCTCGGGCGACTCGTTGCAAATCACTCCAGTCGACACCATCGGAGTGATGACCGCCGGGGAAAGCTACGAAGCCGACTCCCTGCGCCGAAGCGCCCGAAACCAGTCAATCATCAGGAAGTTGAGCGACATCCCCGAAGATGAATGGGTGCCGAGAGCCGTGGAGTTCAACCCCGACCCTACCCGGGCTGTCTGGCTGTCAGCTCTTTTCCCCGGACTGGGACAGGTCTACAACCGCCGCTACTGGAAACTGCCGATCATTGTCGGAGGTTATCTCGGCCTGGGCTACGCGACAAGCTGGAACAACCAGATGCTGACCGAGTACACCCGCGCCTACTCCGACCTGCTCGACAACGATCCCTCCTCCAACAGCTATATGGATTTCTTCGCGCCAAATGTGAAGGAGTCAGACATCGACAAGTCATGGCTGCAGAACCTCCTGCGCTCGCGCAAGAATTTCTTCCGCCGCAACCGCGACCTCTGTATCATCAGTATGGTCGGGGTCTACCTGCTGGCCATGGTCGATGCATATGTCGATGCATCCCTCTCCCACTTCGATATCAACCCTCACCTCTCTATGGATGTCGTCCCGACCCTTATGCAGGACGGACGACAACGATACCCCTCCGTCGGCCTGGCCTGGGCCTTGAACTTCTGACAGTCCGCCGAGGATATCAGCCCTACACACCATGTCTAAACCCCGCCTCTTCCAGATGACGCTTCTCAACCGCCTGAA
>ULRB01014411.1_pt1 | contig 14780 bp, 11 predicted proteins | sample 1955051 | NCBI WGS metagenome assembly ULRB01 (sample SAMEA4835671, study PRJEB28245) | human gut metagenome | biome: gut microbiome; material: fecal sample | place: Denmark | collected 2008 | reverse complement strand
TTGGAGATGATTTTAATGAAAATAATAGAATTAACAGATAAGCAATATAATAATTATGCAAAAATACATAGTAAAAGAAATTATTATCAAAGTGTAGAATATACCAAATTATTAAAGGGGGATGTTTGGTATTTAGGACTTGTTGATGATAATAATAATTTGTATGGTGCTACGTCTTTAGTTATTAATGATTTGAAATTAAACTATAAATATGCGTATGCTCCAAGGGGATTTTTGATTAATTTTAATGATTTTGATTTGCTTACTAACTTTACTTTGGAGCTTAAGAAATATTTAAGTAAGAAAAATATTGTTTTTGTTAAGTTAGATCCTTATACAGAGTTTCGTATTTTTGATAGAAACGATAAGCTTATTTATGAAAATAAGAAGTTATTTGAAAAATTAATATCTTTAGGTTATGTTCATTTGGGTTTTAACCAAGGCTTTGAAGCATTAAATCCTAGATATGAAGTTATTTTAAAACAAGATAATATAAATGCTGCTTATGATAATCTATCGAGAAATGTTAAGAGAAACATTAAGGAAAGTTCTTTACTTGGTATTTCTGTTCATGAAGGTGATATTACTAACTTGGAGGTTTTTTACAATCTTATTTCTAAGAAAACTAATAAAAAGATTGATTATTATAAAAATATTTTAACTAATTTTAATGGTAATTATGAAGCTCATTTATATTTTGCGATGATTAATCCTAGAACTTATATGGATAATTATAGGTATTTGTTAGATAGGGAACTTAAAATTAATGGAAATATTAATAATATGATACAAAATGGTGGTGTTAAAAATTCTTCTAAATTGGTTGGTAAAAAGATTGATTCTGATAGAAAATTAGAAATTTATAATAAGCATTTGGTAAACTCTACGCAAATTTATAAAAATTATCCTTCAGGATTAGTTATTAGTACAGCATTAATCGTTAAAAATGATAATGAGGTATGGTTTTTGATCGATGGTTATGATAATAGATATAAGAGTATTTATAGTACTTATTTACTTAAGTGGGAGGTTATTAAGAAGTATTTAAATGAAGGAATAAAAGTATTCAATTTAGGAGGAGTAACTGGAAATAGAAATAAAGAGAATAATAAGTATTATGGCCTTTATTTTAATAAGATGTCTTTTGGTGGCTTTTTATATGAATATATGGGGGAATTTGATTTAGTAGTTAATAAGTCAATATATGGACTATTTTATAATGTTATGCATTATTCTAGTAAAATAAAAGAAAAATAGTTATAAATATAAATATTTTTCTTTTTTTATTATTAATTAAATTCTATGAATTAGGATAAATTTATTATAAGTAGATAAATATAAATATTAAAAAAAAAGATTTTTAAAAATCTTTTTTTATTTAATTATTTTAAAATTTCAGTTACTTTACCAGCACCAACAGTACGTCCACCTTCTCTGATTGAGAATTCTGTACCATTTTCTACTGCGATTGGAGCGATAAGTTCAACTTCCATTGATACGTTGTCGCCAGGCATAACCATTTCAACACCTTCAGGTAATTTAACTACACCAGTAACATCGGTAGTTCTGAAATAGAATTGAGGTCTGTAGTTACTGAAGAATGGAGTATGTCTTCCACCTTCTTCTTTAGATAGAACGTAAACTTCTGCTTTGAAGTTTTTATGAGGTGTAACACTTCCTGGTTTAGCAAGTACTTGACCACGTTCTACTTCTTCTCTAGCAATACCACGTAGTAATACTCCGGCATTGTCTCCAGCTTCAGCATAGTCAAGTTGTTTTCTAAACATTTCGATACCAGTTACAACTGTTTTCTTAGTATCTTTTAAACCAACGATTTCAACTTCGTCATTTAATTTTAATTGTCCTCTTTCAACACGGCCAGTAACAACTGTTCCACGACCAGTGATTGTAAATACGTCTTCGATACTCATTAGGAATGGTTTATCAGTATCTCTTACTGGTGTTGGAATCCATTCGTCAACTGCATCCATTAATTTGTCGATAGCTTCTACATATTTAGCATCTCCTTCAAGAGCTTTTAATGCAGAACCTCTGATAACTGGAGTATTGTCTCCGTCGAAACCATATTCAGTTAATAATTCTCTGATTTCCATTTCAACTAAATCTAATAATTCTTCATCATCAACCATGTCGCATTTGTTCATGAATACAACCATTTTAGGAACGCCAACTTGTCTTGATAATAAGATATGTTCTCTAGTTTGAGCCATTGGTCCATCGGTAGCAGCAATAACAAGGATTGCACCATCCATTTGTGCAGCACCAGTGATCATGTTTTTAACATAGTCAGCATGGCCTGGGCAGTCTACGTGCGCATAGTGTCTATTTGCAGTTTGGTATTCAACGTGCGCAGTGTTTATTGTGATACCTCTTTCTCTTTCTTCTGGAGCTTTATCGATGTTTGCGTAATCTACAAATTCGCCTCCAAATTTTTCTGCTTGTCTTTTAGTAATTGCAGCAGTTAAAGTTGTTTTACCATGGTCAACATGGCCGATTGTACCAATGTTAACATGTGGTTTTGAACGATCAAATTTTTGTTTTGCCATAATAATTTTCCTCTCTTTCTTTTATACATATTATATTTTAGCAAATTTTAGTAACCTTATCAAGTTATTTTATTAATTTCCACCATTTTTTTTGATTATTTCTTCAGCGATTGATTTTGGTACTTCTTCATAGTGATCCATTGTCATTGTGAAGGCACCTCTTCCTTGGGTATTAGAACGAAGTGAGGTAGCATATCCAAACATTTCTGATAATGGTACCATAGCTGTAAAGCTAATAGCATTACCTCTTGCTTCTTGACCAACTGGTTTACCACGACGTGATGTGATATCACCAACTACACCACCGGTGTATTCTTCTGGCGCTACTACTACTACTTTCATAATAGGTTCTAGAAGGATTGGTTTACATTTGTTTTTAGCTTCTTTTAATGCCATAGACGCTGCTATTTTGAAGGCCATTTCTGATGAGTCAACATCGTGGTATGAACCATCAAATAATGTACATTTAACATCTACCATTGGGTAACCAGCTAATACACCAGTGGATAAAGCTTCTTGTAAGCCTTTATCGACAACGCCAATGTATTCTCTTGGTACAACACCACCGACAATATTGTCAACAAATTCATATCCTTTATCAGGATTTGGTTCAAATTTTACCCAAACGTGACCATATTGTCCACGACCACCTGATTGTTTAATATATTTACCTTCACAATCAGCAGCTTGAGTTAGAGTTTCACGATAAGCAACTTGAGGTTTACCAACGGTTGCTTCAACGCCAAATTCTCTTCTCATTCTATCAACAATTATATCTAGGTGTAATTCTCCCATACCTTCAATTACAGTTTGGCCAGTTTCGTGATTAGTGTACATTCTGAATGTTGGATCTTCTTCAGCTAGTTTTTGTAAAGCAATACCCATTTTATCTTGGTCATTTTTTGATTTTGGTTCTACTGCTTGGGCGATAACCGGTTCTGGGAATTCCATACCAGCAAGTATTACTGGTTTTTTCTCATCGCATAATGTATCGGCAGTAGTAGTATTTTTCAATCCAACTGCAGCAGCGATATCACCACAATATACTTCAGATATTTCTTCACGGTGATTAGCGTGCATTTGTAGAATACGTCCTACTCTTTCTTTAGTATTTTTTGTAGAGTTTAAAATGTATGATCCACTAGTTAAAATACCTGAATAAACTCTAAAGAATGTTAGTTTACCAACGAATGGGTCTGTCATAACTTTGAATGCTAAAGCTGTAAATGGTTCAGAGTCGCTAGCGTGTCTTAAAACTTCATTGCCAGCAAAATCAGTACATTTAATTGCTTCAACATCGGTTGGTGCAGGTAGGTAATCAATAACTGCATCAAGTAATAACTTAATACCTTTATTACCAAGAGCAGTTCCGCACATAAATGGGAAAAACTCTACTGATAATGTTGCTTTTCTAATTGCATTTTTTAATTCTTGAACTTGAATTTCTTCACCATCAAGATATTTCATCATTAATTCTTCATCGAAATCTGCAACTGCTTCTATTAATATATTTCTATATTCTTGAGCTTTTTCTTTCATATCTTCTGGTATTTCTATTTCTTTAGCATCTTCTTCTGGCTTACCGTCATATTGATAAGCTTTCATAGTTACTAAGTCGATGATACCAGTAAATTCAGATTCAGCCCCAATAGGAAGTTCTATTGCCGCACTTTTAGCCCCTAATCTATCAGCTATAGTACCTAAACTATAGTAGAAATCAGCTCCCATTTTGTCCATTTTGTTAGCAAATATTATTCTTGGTACTTTGTAATCATTTGCTTGACGCCATACTGTTTCAGTTTGTGGTTCAACACCTGCTTGAGCGTCAATTAAGGCTACAGCACCATCTAATACTCTAAGACTTCTTTGAACTTCGATAGTAAAATCAACGTGTCCAGGGGTATCGATAATATTAAATCTGTGTTCTTTCCAGAAGGCTGTTGTAGCTGCACTGGTGATGGTAATACCTCTTTCTTGTTCTTGTTCCATCCAGTCCATTTGTGATTCACCATCGTGTGTTTCACCAATTTTATGGATCTTATGTGTATGGAACAATACTCTTTCTGTACAAGTAGTTTTACCGGCATCGATATGCGCCATAATTCCTATATTTCTTGTTTTTTCTAAACTTATTGTACGAGCCATATTAGTTTTCCTTTCTTAATTTTACCATTTATAATGAGCAAATGCTTTATTTGCTTCTGCCATTTTGTGGGTATCATCTTTTTTCTTAACAGATGCCCCGATGCCATTAGATGCATCAATTATTTCATTGGCTAATTTTTCAGCCATGCTTTTGCCACTTCTTAATCTTGCATATTGAGCTAACCAACGGAATGCTAAAGCTTGTGCTCTTTCAGGTTTAACTTCAACTGGTACTTGATAGTTAGATCCACCTACTCTTCTTGATTTTACTTCTAATGCTGGGCGGATATTTTTCATAGCTTTTTCAAATACTACCATTGGATCTTCGTTAGTTTTGTTTTTAATCATTTCAAATGCATCATAGATTATATTTTGGGCAATTCCTCTTTTACCATCAATCATAATTTGATTTATTAATTTGGTAACTATTTTAGAATTGTATATTGGATCTGGTAATACATCTCTTTTAACAGCACGTTTTTTACGCATAAATTCCCTCCTTGCTATAATAATTTAATTATTTTAATTATTTATTTTTCTTTGGTTTCTTAGCACCGTATTTACTTCTTCCTTGCATACGATTTTGAACACCAGCAGTATCCATTGTACCACGAATGATGTGATAACGTACACCGATTAGGTCTTTAACACGGCCACCTCTAATTAAAACAACACTATGTTCTTGTAGGTTATGACCGATTCCTGGTATGTAGCATGTTACTTCCATACCATTTGATAATCTAACACGGGCATATTTTCTTAAAGCTGAGTTTGGTTTCTTAGGCGTCATTGTTCCAACACGAGTACATACTCCTCTTTTTTGTGGTGCGTTTAAATTATTAGTTTTTCTTTTTAATGTATTAACAGAAATATTTAGAACTGGTGATTTACTCTTTCTTGTTTTTTGACTTCTTCCTTTTCTTGTTAATTGATTAATTGTAGGCATTTTCTCACCTTCCTTTCCACATATCCAGGCGTTTCATTTTTCTTTTAAAGATAAGTTTTGCTTTAATTAGCAAAACCAATCAAACGAACATAGTTAGTTTATCAAAATTATTTCTTTGTGTCAATATTTATTAGTAAAAAATTTAATAAAATATTACAAAATATTATATGTATAAATATGTAAATATTCTACCCTATTTTATCATTTAATAAAAAGAGGCTATTTGGCCTCTACAATCAATTTTATGGCTGTTCTTTCCTCACCATCGATAACAATATCGGTAAATGCTGGGATACAGACTAAATTTTTGCCACTAGGGGCAACAAATCCTCTTGCTATAGCTATTCCTTTTATTGCTTGGTTTAGCGCTCCAGCACCTATCGCTTGAATTTCTACGATGCCTTTTTCTCTTATGACATTGGCTAAGGCTCCCGCTACTGAAGATGGATTTGATTTGGTTCCAACTTTAAGTGTTTCCATAATTTTTTTCTTCCTTTCTTGTACAATAAATATTATGCTAAAGATAAGAAAAAAGACTATATTAATTATTATCATAATAATTAATATAGCCGTTTTCGTCAATTTGAACATTATAGGACCAATTTTGCATTTTATTTATGAGTTTTGTTTTTTTATCTCCTTTTAATATGGTGGTTTTAACGTTGCTTTGTAGACAAGGGATAAATTTATAACTTAATTTGCCATCGTTAGCGATGTTTACATTTAATATTCCTGTTTCAGTAGTCCAATCATTAAAGAGAAAGTCTCCTAAGTTATAGGCGATTAGTTTTCCGTTATATATTTCCATGCCTTGTAAAACATGGGCATGACTACCAACTAAAACGTCGGCACCAGCATCTATATATTTTTTGCCGGTATCTATTTGTGCTTGTTCTAGGTTGTGACTTTGTTCTTTTCCCCAATGAATTAAGGCTACAACATAATCGCTTTCTTGTTTGGCTTTTTGGATTTCTTCTATAAATAGTGATGGATCATAGCATCTAAATACTCCTTCTTTATTTAAAGTAGCTTCTGGGGTAATGATATTTTTCTCTGCTCTTGTGGCATTTAAAAATGCTATTTTATAACCGTTGATAATATAATAATATGGCTTTTTAGCTTCTTCAATGTTGTTACCTGCCCCAACAAAGGCGATATCTTGACTTTTAAGGGTATTTAAGGTATCGATGAAGGCATCGTGACCATAATCATATATGTGATTGTTGGCTAAGCTTACTAAATCAACGCCCATTTCTTTATAAATACTAGCTCTTTTAGGGTCTCCTTTGAAAGTATATGCTTTATTTAACCTAGTACCTCTATTACTTAGGGTAAATTCATTATTGGCTACCATTATGTCAGCATTATTCATGATACTTAATACTTCTTCATCTAATACACCATAGATACCTATTTTTCTTTCGTCATATTTAGGCATTATATCCCAGTTATCTGCTAGGGATACATCACCAACAAAGCTTAGTGTAATATCACCTTTTTTATTAATTATTTTGGTATTTTCAAGATTTTTTTCTTTTAGATGTATCAATGTTTTAAGGGAATTACCGGTATAGGTATGCCAAAATGATTCTTGATATTTATTGTTTTTTAAAGATTCAGCTAATTTATTTATTAAATCATCACTATAATTATTTTTTATATATTCTAAAAAATCTGATGTAATATTTTTATCTTCGGCAAAATATGTTAGTATTTCATCATAATTATTGCTTACCGTTTGAGTATTTTGATTTTCATTGTCATTAGAGCAACCTATTGTTAATAAGATAATAATTATTGCTACAACTTTTTTCATAATAATCCTTTCTTATTTAAATAATTACTAATTTATTATCATTAATCTAAAAGAATTATTTATAGAAATAATATCTATCCATAATTCTTTTTAATTCATTATCTATATCACTTTTTAATAAATAATCACTAAATCCATCATTTATATAATGCTTTTTAATAAATTCTTTATCTTTTTCTAAAGTAATTATTACGGGTGTTTTAAATTTTTTTATGTTTTTTAATTTTTTAAATACTTCATAACCACTTATTTGTTTCATTTCATCATCCAGTAAAATAAGATCATATCTAGCTCCATTTTGGATTTTATTAATAGCGTCTAAACCAGAAAAATTAGTAAATGTTTCAACATCATAGTCTTTTAACTTTTCGGTTATTTCATTTATAAAGGATGTTTTATTATCAATTATTAATATTTTAAATTTACTTGTTATTAAATTATCATAGTTTTTAAATGGTTGATTTGTTTTTTCTTTGAATATTAATTCATCTATACTAATTATAAATTCTCTTCCATTATCATTTGATTTAATAATTAGGCTACCCCCTAAATACTTTATTGTCTTATAAATTGTTTGTAGATTAGCATTTTCTTTTTCTAGTTGATCAAGGTCTTCTTTATTTATTTTTGTTTTAATTGCTAATATATCATTTATTTTATAAGCATCTAGGTTTGTTACTGTATCTTCTATCGTAATAATTAAACGACACACGTTGTTTTTTATAATGCTATCAATACTCATATTAATATAATTAGTTTTATTTTTTATAGAATCGTTTAGAAGATTATAAATTATTTGTTTTAATTTAATGAAATCTCCATATAGATAATTTGGTACATTTTCGCTGATATTAGAGGTAAATTTAATATTTTTATTTTCAATTTTTTTGCCTATTTTAATTGATATTTCGTCATAAATTCTTTTGATACTATATTTATCTTTATATTTTTTAATGTTATCCTCATTAATATTTGAAGTATCAAGAATATCATTAATAATGCTATTGATATTCTTGGTTTCATATGCAATATTATGAATACCCTCTTCAATTAATTTTTTATTTTTTTCATCAGATATTTTTTTAGTAATCATTTCAATGTTTTTTATTGGTTGAGTTATTTCGTTGCTCATTCTAAATAGAAAGTTGGATTTATCTTGAAGGGTATCTTCTAATAACTTTTTATTTCGACTAAGTTCTTCGATAAATCTTACATCTGGGTTTTCAATGGTAAAATACATTATAGCTAATGTTAGGGTTTCAATGAAAGTCATGATTAAAAGACCAGGAAATTTTATTTGAATGGCAATTCCTAAAATGATTGTTACTAAAAATACATATATTGGGATATATTTTTTGTTTTTTAAGTTATGGATATTACTTGACATAAAGATAATCATTAGAGCGATGAAAAGGCCACATATACTATATGTAAAAATTACACTAGGTCCGTTGGTATAGCGAACCGTAAAGTCGGGAGAAACGACTAAATTACATTTTAAAATATATGTTATAATTACTGAAAGTGGAAGCACTATGGCTGATATCGTTTTAATATGCTTGCTTACAATTTTATCATTGTTGATTTTGGAAACATAATAAACATATGCGGTTAAAATAAATGTCCAAACTATATTGTATACTAAATAACTTTTTAAAATAATATCACTTAAAACCGGCATTGATGTACTGATAATTGATGCATAGGTACATAATAGTTCAAGGATTAAACCAATAAAATTAGTTATAACCAGATATTTATATATTTTAGTCTCATTAGTAATAACCGTCTTTTTTGAAAAACAAAGAATAATTAGTAAAATACAAAATGGAATCGCACTTATGGGAAAATAAATACCACTACCCATATTATTCACCTCTATCTATAATTTAATTTTTTTTAAGGTATTTATGTTTTATTTATGTTTAGTAAGCGTTTTACCTTTTTCATAATTATACTCTTCTTCTGCCATTTTTTTAAGTTTTTCGTAGTCAATTTTTTCGGCAGCATTTGTTCTTGGAAGAGTTTCTAAAAATTTAACGCTTTCAGGTATTTCATAGTCTTTTAATATAGTTTCTTCATTTGTTTCTGGATCTATATATGTTTCTTTGCATTTGCTGATGATATAATTTTCTATCTCTTTGCTTGCTGTTATTCCTGGTTTTAATACTACATATGCTTTGCATTTATATAGGGTTTCTTCGTTTGGTTTTGGTACGATGGCACAACTATCTACAACATCAATATTTGAAACAACTTGTTGGACTAGTTCACAATAAACTTTATTTAAGGTGTTTATGATAAAGAAACGTGATGCTCTACCAATTAAGGTAAAATATCTATCTTTATCTAAAAAGCCAATGTTGCCAGTAACATAGTATTTTTTGCCATTATAACATTTCATTGTTTCTTCAGTTAGTTTTTCATCTTTATAATATCCTTTAAACACGTGTTTACCTCTAGTACATAAAACTCCTACTTCACCATATTTAACTTCTTTTCCTGTTTCTGGATTGACGATTAAGTATTCAGGTCCTACTACTAATTGGCCTACAGTTTCAGGACGATATGGCACGTTCATTGCATTAGTGCTACAACCTAGAGTCTCACCAGTACCAGATGAATTACTGATTGTTGCATTAGCACCATGTTGTTTAAAATATTCAATGGCATCATGGGATTGAGATACAGATAAATAGTCTCCTCCTGATAGATATATTTTTAAGTTGGAAAGATCTTGGTCTTTTGGTAAATTCCTTTTTGTAAGCTCTAAATGTGCAGGACTTCCAAACACTAAATCAGGTTTTTTACTATAGTAGTATGAAATGTTTTCTGGAGATAGATTAGGTGTTAAAATTACTTCTCTACCACTTAAAAATGTTTGTAAAACAGATGCTCCAAACCCATAAGGGTACATAAATGGTACAACATTCATCCATCTTTTGTCATTCTCGGTTGGCTTTGGGACGTGGGTAGAATTTTTTAAATAAATGCAGGATGCAATTAAATTTTCATTGGTAAATAGCAGGTTCTTGGCTTTGCCGGTTGACCCACTAGTATATAAAATAAGGGCATTTTGTTTACCACCAAAATTAGTTTTAAACCTTCCTTTTTGATAGTCGCTTACAAGTCCTAGTTCGTGAAAAGATAAGTCTTCTTTGTTTCCTATGGTGTAATTATCTTTTTGATAAAAGTCAATGCTATTAATTAATTCTTCTTTCATAGTTATTACATGTTTAACACTAGTATTTTTTCTAATTTCATTATTATATTCTTCATTTTTTCCGCAATTTATGAAAATTGGTGATTCATATAAATTTAAATAATTTTTTGTCTCTTCAAATGATGCTAATGGATTTAGATATGTTGTAGTTGCTCCAATCATATTTGCGGCTTTAAAAACTGGAATTGCTTGATAATAATTAGGCATTGATACGGTGATTATATCGTTTGGTTTGACACCCAATTCTAATAATGCTTTAGCTATAAGAAGACTATCTTTTTGAAATTGCTTTGAATCTATTCTTAAATCTAGGCAATCGACGATTTGATGATTACCTTGTAATGCAAACATCAAATCTAAAACTTGCGAAAAGGTTAAAGATGGTATAAGCGGATGCCTTTCAAAAAATTTTGTATTTTTTAAATGTGTTTTATCAATTGATGGATAATTTGTTTCTTTTCTCATAAATACACTTCCCATTAAAACTGTTATATATTGATTATAACATGACAATAATTTTATTGCAATAAAAATAAAAAGATGATTATATAATTAAAAGATGCCTAATTGACATCTTTTATCCATTTATTTGTTTCATTACTTCGTCCGCAAAATTTTCTTCTTTCTTTTGCATTCCTTCGCCTACTTCATAGCGAATAAATTCCAAAGCTTCAACACCATGATTTTTTAGATATGCAGATACTTTAACTTTGTTTTCCTTAATGAAGAATTGATCTAGTAAACATACTTCTTCGTAATACTTATTCATTCTGCCATTAACGATCATATCGATTTTGCTTTCGGCAAGTCCTTCATTTACTGCTTGTTCTTTTAGAATGTTTCTTTCTTTATCTACTACTTCACTTGGTACTGATTCGCTGTTTAGATATAGTGGCCTCATAGCTGCAATATGCATTGCAATGTCTTTAGCAAGTTCCATATTATTACCGGTTAATTTTACTAAAGATACGATTTTGCCTCCCATATGAGAATATGTTCCAAATACTTCGTTAGCATTTTTAGTTAAGGTATTAAATCTTCTAAAACTTAGTTTTTCTCCTATAGTAGCAGTTTTTTCGATAATTAAATCTTGGATAGTTTTACCATCTACAGTTAAATTTAATACTTCTTCGTCGGTAGATACATTATTTTCTAAAATAGCTTTGGCAATGGTATCTACTAGTGATTTGAATTCATCATTTTTAGCAACAAAGTCTGTTTCTGAATTTACTTCTACTATAACAGCTTTTTCTTCATTTGCTATAACTTTTGCTAAACCTTCAGCAGCAATACGTGATGCTTTTTTAGCAGCTTTACTAATGCCTTTTTCTCTAAGCCAAGTAATAGCTTCTTCCATGTTGCCGTTTGTTTCTTCTAAAGCTTTTTTGCAATCTAACATTCCGGCACCGGTTGTTTCTCTTAATTCTTTTACCATACTAGCTGTGATCATAGTTATCCTCCCTTATAGTAATTATTATTTATTTTAAAACTTCGATTAATTCTTCTTTTTTAAGCTTTGAATAGCCTTTGATTTCTTTTTTCTTAGCTAATTCTCTAAGTTCTGAAACTGTAAGAATATTTAAATCTAATTTTGGTTCTTTCTTAGCAACTTCTTTAACTGGCTTTTCTTCTTTTGTTTCTTCTTTTTTAACTTCTACTTTCTTTTCTTCTTTGATACTTTCTTTTTTATTACCTTTTTTATCTTCATCTGTTAAATAATCAACTAATGTTCCACCTTTAGCTTCGATTATTGCATTATTTAATACTCCTAGAATTACTTTAATACTTCTTACAGCATCATCGTTACCTGGTATTACATAATCAACATTATCAGGATCACAATTAGTATCGATAATACCAAATACTGGAATATTTAAAATATTTGCTTCTCTAATAGCATTATATTCTTTTGTTGAATCTACAATAATAACTGCTTGTGGTAATTTTTTCATTTCTCTAATACCACATAAATTTTTATTTAATTTATCGTATTCTTTTTTTAGTTTGATTACTTCTTTTTTTGGTAATAAGTCGAAAGTTCCGTCTTTTTCCATTTTTTCTATTTCTTCTAAACGATATATTCTTTTTCTAATAGTTTTGAAGTTTGTTAATGTACCTCCAAGCCATCTTTCTGTAACGTAGTACATACCACTTCTTTGGGCTTCTTCCTTACATACTTCGCTTGCTTGTTTTTTAGTACCTACGAATAATACTTCTCCACCATTTGCAACTATTTCGTTTAATTTTTGATATGCCGTTTCTAATAAGGCAACTGTTTTTTGTAAATCGATGATGTATATGTCATCTCTTGTTGAATAGATGTATTCTTTCATCTTTGGATTCCATCTTTTTGTTTGATGACCGAAATGGACTCCTGCTTCTAATAAGTAGTTCATTGAAACTACAGCCATAATTAAATTCCTCCTTTTGTTTAATCCTCCGCTCACATCTTCTTTAGTTACCACCATTTGGCACTAGGCAACTAAATCCGTGGCGTGTGTTTTTGAAAAGCCAAAAATATAATAACATATATTATATTTTATGTAAATAATTTTTAAATATTTTTTAGTAATTGATACCTTTTATCATTAGTTCATCTGGTTCTTTATCTTTATCTTTTGGTTTTTTAATTTTTTTATTTTTCTCTATTAGGTACCAAAGTGAATTTGATATAAAGATCGATGAATATACTCCAGCGATAAAGCCTACTAATAAGGCAATATTAAAGTTTATTATTTCACTTGCACCTAGGAATATTAAGCACAATACTGGTATTAGAGTTGTTAATGTTGTTAAAAGTGTTCTTGTGAATGTGGCTCTAACAGCGGTGTTTACGATGATATCTAGATCTTTTTTATCTTTTGCTTTATTATAGGTTGATCTAATTCTATCGAATGTAACAATGGTGTCATTTATTGAATATCCAATAATTGTAAGAATAGCGGCGATAAATATTGATGTTATTTCTATTTTGAATATGGCAAAGAAGATAAATGTTATTAATACATCGTGAATAAGTGCTACGATACCACTTATTGCATATGAGAATTTGAAACGAATACTTACATAGATGATTATACCAATCATTGCTATTAATAAGGCTTTAATTCCATTTATTGTTAATTCTTTTTTAACAATATTGGATATTATATTAACATCAATATCTGTATTATATTCATTTTTAAAGTAATTGATAAGATTATTTGTTTCGGTTTCATTTAATACTTCTTTTAAAAGAATGCTACTGTTATCTTTATAGTTTTCTATTTTTTCTATAGTATAGTTTTTATTTAGATATTCACTGGCTACTTCAATATTTAATTTGTCGTTATAGTTAACAGTTATATCGGTTCCACCTTTAAACTCAACTCCTAAATTTAATCCATCTTTAAAGAAGAATGAGCCTATTATAATTAAAATAAGTGTACCTATTAAAATATAATTTCTAGGTTTAATAATATCTAGTTTTGAAATAAAATTTTTATTTTTATTATCTAATTGTTTTTTGGTAATGCCAATATATAAGTTCAATTTGTCGTTAAAGTAATTACTGCTAACTAGGTTACTTAATATAATTTTTGTTGATAGCATCATTATTAATATGGTTAAGATAATATTTATGATTAGCATTGTGGCAAAGCCTTTAATAGCACTTTCACCGAAGGTAAATAAGATAATAGCTACAATGATGGTTGTAACGTTAGCATCAATAATACTACTTAGTGATTCTTTATTACCTATTATGAATGCTTTAGGTAGAGGCAGACCTTTTTTTAGTTCATCTTTTACTCTTTCAAAACTGATAATCGAGGTATCTACAGCCATACCAATACCTAGTAACATAGCAGCAATGCCAGGAAGCGTTAGCACCCCACCAATTAGATTATATATTAAAAATGAGGCAAAGGTATAAAATACTAGGTTGACAGCGGCGATTAAACCGGAAAAATGGTATATTGCAATTAGTATCAAAATAACTATGATAAGACCTACGGCTCCAGCAAAAATTGTTTTTTCTAATGATTTTTCACCGAATGTAGCATCTACTAATCTTGACGATAACTCTTCTAATTTGGTAGGCAT
>ULRB01004630.1_pt1 | contig 14789 bp, 18 predicted proteins | sample 1955051 | NCBI WGS metagenome assembly ULRB01 (sample SAMEA4835671, study PRJEB28245) | human gut metagenome | biome: gut microbiome; material: fecal sample | place: Denmark | collected 2008 | reverse complement strand
TGCCGAATCCGCCTGCGCCTGCTGCGGAGGACGGCATTACCGTTGAGGTCACGGTTGACGGAAAGAAGTACTACGGAAAACTGAATAAGGCATAACAGTGGCGCCCGTCGGGATTTTTTTCTCGGCGGGCGCATTTTTTTCGTCCAAACGCACCTCGATTCTGTAGTGGGATATGAAGGGGTTGACTTTCCCGGCTATCAATAGGAGGTGCTATTATGGATCAGCAGAAAATCATTGATGAGATCAACTACTACAAAGCGCAGGCAATCACGGAACTGCTCTACGCCAGAGGCATGATCACATTTGACGAGTATGACAAATTAACGGACTTGAACCGCCGATCTTTCTCTCCCTTGTATGCGGACTTATTACCGAAAACGCTTGAAAAACCAGCCACTCAGAGTTAATATTGTATACTGACAAAGGAGGGAAAACCAATGAAAATCAAGAAAATTGAAGCACAGCCGCAAGAGGTAAAAAAGCTCCGCGTAGCAGCCTACTGCCGTGTTTCAACTGACAATGACGATCAGAAGGAAAGCCTTGAAGCACAGAAAGCACATTATGAAACGTGGATCAAGAGACATTCCAACTGGGATTTTGCCGGGATATTTTATGATTTTGGCATTACCGGAACAAAAGCGGATGTTCGTGACGGATTGCAGGCGCTGATGTATGAATGCCGTATCGGACGCATCGACTATGTGCTGACGAAGTCGGTGAGCCGCTTCTCCCGAAACACCACGGACTGCCTGTCGCTGGTGCGAGAGCTGCTTTCTTACAACATCCCGGTTTACTTCGAGAAAGAGAATCTGGATACCGGGAGCATGGAGAGCGAACTGATCTTATCCATTATCAGCGGAATAGCGCAGGATGAATCGGAGTCCATTTCCAAGAACGTAAAATGGACGGTGCAGAAGCGCATCGAAGCCGGAAAGTATAAATTCGGTTATCCGCCATATGGGTACGGACGCGATGAAAACGGCATGATGGTGATAAACCCGGAGGAAGCAAAACACGTTCGTCAGATCTTTGATTGGGCGCTCAGCGGTATCGGCACATTTAAGATCGCACATATGCTCGAAGAACAAGGTGTTCCGACACGAAAGGGCAGCGCTTGGGCAGCATCAACAGTTAAGGGTATTCTCACGAACGAGAAATACTATGGTGCAGCAATGTTTCAGAAGACCTACACCGACAGCAGCTTTAAGCGACATCGCAATCACGGTGAAGCCGACAGCTACTTTGTTTCCGGGCATCATGAAGCTATTGTCAGCGAGGAAGAGTTCCATAAAGTGCAGGAGATCATAGAAATGCACATTAAAGAAAAGTGCATCGTGCGAGGTACCGGAAAGTACAACAACCGGTATCTGTTCTCTGGCATCATTACCTGCGGAGAATGCAGCGATACTTTTAAGCGGCAGACGATTTCCAGCGGCATAAGCTGGTGCTGTAAGACGCATCTGAAAAACAAAGCGAAATGCTCCATGATGTTTATCCATGAGGAAGCATTCAAGGCGGCGTTTGTTACGATGCTCAATAAGCTGGTCTTTGGCGGCAAGCAGGTGCTTTACCCTTATTATGAGATGCTCAGGATTACCAATTCTGACGAGAATATTCAGCGGATTCAGGGAATGAAGCAAGAGCTGCAGCGTTATGCAGAACGGAAAGATACAATCCGTCAGCTTCGCGCAAAGGGTATCATCGACAGTGCGGTCTATAATCAGGAGATCGGCAGCATAGATAAACAGTGTGAGGAATTAAGGTCAAAGATAACCGCGCTGCAGCAATCCGATGCAAGCGCGGTGCTCAACGAGACGGAAGCGCTTCTGCGGTTTAGCGATTCTGCCGGGATGCAGACCGAGTTCAGTGAACAGCTTTTTGCATCCTTTGTTGAGCGTATCATCGTGTACACAAGGAAAAGCGTCGGATTCAAGCTGAAATGCGGACTGACTTTGAAGGAGGAATTATGTACGGATACAAAATAGAAAACGGGACAATCGTTGTTGTAGAAGATGAGGCGGCTATCATCCGCAGCATTTTCAAGAATTATCTGTCTGGTATGAGTATGCGAAAGGCAGCAGATGCAACAGGTGTCGATTTCCCGCATAGCACCGTGAAAAAGATCATCCGGCAAAAACGGTATATCGGGAACGAATTCTATCCTGCGATTATCGAAAAGGATGTATTCGCAAGAGCCAACGGTGAACTGCTCCGCAGAGCTTCAAAGCATTGCAGGGGAAAGCGCCTGAAAGAGCCGCCGATTTTCACCGAGTTCAAAATGTTTGTGCCGAAGCAGCAGTTCAGTGATCCGGTTCAGCAAGCAGAATACATCTATAGTCTGATCGAGGTGAAACGATGAATGTCATAAAAATACCTGCAAATCCGCAGAAAGGCAATGCGGCAGCAAAGGAGGAAGTGAAGCGCCTGCGGGTGGCGGCATACTGCCGTGTCTCAACGGACAACGAGGAGCAGGCTTCCAGCTACGAGGCGCAGATCCAGCATTATGAGGAATACATCAAGACGAATCCGGAGTGGGAGTTCGTCGGGGTGTATGCGGATGAGGGTATCAGCGCAACCTCGACCAAGAACAGAGAACAGTTTAACGCCATGATCGAGGACTGCAAAAGAGGGCTGATCGATATGATTCTGACCAAGTCAATCAGCCGATTTGCCCGCAACACTGTTGATTGCCTGAATTATATCCGTATGCTGAAAGGCATGAATATCCCTGTTTTCTTCGAGAAGGAATCAATCAACACAATGGACGCTAAGGGCGAGGTGCTGCTTACCATAATGGCATCGCTGGCACAGCAGGAATCGGAGTCGCTCAGCAAGAACACGAAAATGGGAATCCAGTACCGCTTCCAGCAGGGGAAAGTGCTGGTAAATGCCCGGAACTTCCTCGGCTATGACAAGGACGAGGAGGGGCATCTGGTCATCAATCCTGCGGAGGCAGAGATCGTCAAGCGCATCTTCCGGGAGTATCTGGAGGGCGCAAGCTGCATGAAGATTGCCAGAGGGCTGGAGCATGACGGCATCTGCACCGCAAGGGGCAATCCACGCTGGCACGACAGCACCGTTCGTAAGATACTGGAAAACGAGAAGTACATGGGTGACGCGCTCCTGCAAAAGACCTACACCATAGACTTCCTGAACAAGAAGCGTGGCAAGAACAACGGCACTCTGCCGCAATACTACATCGAGGACGACCATGAAGCGATCATTCCGAAGGATATATTTCTGAGAGTGCAGGAGGAAATGGCGAGGCGGAGCACCGAGAACAGCAGGAAACGCCGGTTCAGCTCCAATCACGCTTTTTCGCAGATAAATCGGTTATAACCGAAAATGTTAATGCCAATCGCGTTCAGCTCCAATCACGCTTTTTCGCAGATCGTTTTTTGCTCTGAGTGTGAGGAAATCTACAAGCGGCTGCACTGGAATAATCGCGGAAGTAAGTACATCGTCTGGCGCTGTTCGAGCCACCTGCACGAGAGAAAGACCTGCAATTCGCGGACAGTCAGGGAGGACGTTTTGCAGGATGCCTTTCTGGAAGCGGTCAATCAGATCGTCGGAAACAGCCGAGAATACCTGAAAATACTGCAGCAGAACCTTGAGCTTGCGATCAATGCGGCGAATCCGGCTTCTGTTGAGTACCTTGACGCACGAATGGAAGACCTTCAGCGTGAGCTGATCGACCGAACAGAACGTCACGAGAACTACGACGATCTGGCAGAAGAAATCCTGCGCCTGCGGCAGCTTCGGGAGCAGACGGTGATGGACGATGTATCGAAGGCAGAATACCAGAGCCGCATCAAGGAGTTGCAGGCGTTTATCCAGTCCCAGCCGAAACGCCTGACCTTTGACGATACACTGGTAAAGCATCTGCTGGCAAAAATCACGATATTTCCGGAGCATCTGCTGTTTGAGTTCAAGTCCGGCGTAAATATCACGATCGAAAAGTGAATAGATAGAGCGAACCCCGCGTCACTGGTGATTCAGTGGAGCGGGGCTGTTTTTATTCTTTCTCGACCATAACGGTCATTCTGTGATCTTTTGTGCCTTATGGTAGTTTACTTCGTCAATGATTTTCTGCTGTTCCATAGCATACCTCCCTTAAAATCAATGTGTCATTTCTGTCAAAAATATGAAACCTGTGTGAAAATTAGCACTCTTCCCTTGACAGCGCTAATTCAGAGTGCTATAATATAATCAGAACAAAGGAACAGAGAAGCACCAAAGGATCTGGGTGCTGAACCCTCCGTCCCCTTGCTCGAAGCAATGGAAACAATGTGACGAGTAAAAAGGAGGACTGACCTATGTTGTATCCTAGCATTTTCGGTGAAAACTTATTCGATGATTTCTTCAGATTCCCTGACTTCGACAGAGACGTGGAGAAGAAGCTGTACGGCAAGCACGCTGCGCAGGTTATGAAGACGGATGTCCATGAGCATGACGACCACTATGAGATCGTTATCGATTTGCCGGGCTTCAAGAAAGACCAGATTAATCTTGAGCTTCAGAATGGTTATCTGACTGTCAGTGCCGCAAAGGGTCTTGACAAGGACGAAAAGACTGAGAAGGGCAAGCTGATCCGTCAGGAGCGTTACGCCGGTGCAATGCAGAGAAGCTTCTATATCGGTGATACTGTTACCGAAGCCGATGTGAAGGCAAAGTTTGAGGACGGTGTTCTGAACATCTGCGTTCCGAAGGCAGAGCCTAAGAAGCTGGAGAATCACAAGTATATTGCAATTGAGGGATAATACCTCGCTAAGATATGATTCCGAAATAATGCTCCCCGGAGCTGTTCGTTTTGAGCAGTTCCGGGGAGTTTTTTTACGCCTTATTCAGTTTTCCACCGTATTTCTTCCCGTCAACGATAATTTCAACAGAAATGCCGTCATCCGAAACAGGTGCAGGCGGATTTGTCAGGGCTTTCTCCTTGCCGTATCCATTCAGCCCCTTACCCTTGATAATGGTCGGGAAATCCTTATAGCAGATATCCAGATCCACATTACCGTTAAAGTGTATTTTCTGTCTGCATATTCACACACTCAACGATATTACAACTCGCAATGAAAATCTGCGACTTCGTTTTCTTCGATATTACGTTGTTTTGAAACCTGTCCGCATTTTCACACACTGAAAAAGGGGCAATCGCAGAATTACACACCAACCAACCGAGTGCGTAAAAATGCGGAAATTTCGTGTATCTCATAGCAATTTTTCAATTTGACTGATATGTTCTCATTTACACGAAAACTGGGCTGTTTTGAGTGATTTTTGAATGACGTATATTCCGTAAAACCGCGTAAAATCGCGGTTTTATCAATCGTTTCTTGTCAGCAGAACCACGCACTCAACGTGGAACGAGAGGATAGGAAGTATGTTTTTATAACACTTTGGCAGATTATTCGTTTGTGGGAACAAATCAAGCCTGTTTTTTACTGTTCGCTTGTCTGCGGAAACATATCCACAGACAAGTATTTTATCACATTTATTTCCTTTTCTTTTTCAGTTGCTCTTTGAATAAGGTTGACATAGTTTTTTTACCTTTTTTGTTCCAAGTTCATCAATACTCATTTCGCCTTTGAATACCAATTGCATTGAGTTTATCAATAAATTCCTGTATCTTCGTGACAATCTCACGGATTACAGGCATTAAAATTTCACCGAAAGAAATAGCAAGTTCTTCAATCTGTGATTTCAGAATCGTCAGCTGACCGCTGAGATTATCCTGCATAGTTTCAGCCATGGAAAGAGATGTGCCGTCACAATTTGCAATTGCACCGGACAGCTTATCAATATCCTGTGGTGCAGCATTCATGAGAGCAAGAAAGCCGGACATAGCATTCTTACCAACAAGAGCCTGTGCTGCACTTGCTTTTTCGGATTCTGTCATCTGATTGAAAGCAACACGGCAGTCTGCAAGAATATCAGAAAGTTCTCTCATTGAGCCGTCAGAATTAGTGGTTGCAATCTCCATTTCTCCGAATGTTTCAGAGCAAAATTTCACCTCACCGGAAAGTGCTGTCATAATGGAACGCATGGAAGTACCCGACTGCGTAGACTTGATACCTGCATTAGCCATAAGACCAAGAGCCTCAGCGGTATCTTCACAGGAAAAACCTAAAGCACCTGCAATCGGAGCACAATACTTGAATGATTCACCAAGCATTGATACATTTGTATTTGCGTTACTGGACGCCGCCGCTAAGACATCTGCAAAATGACCGCTGTCGGCGGCTGATAAGCCGAAAGCTGTAAGAGCGTCTGTAACAATATCGGAGGTTGTAGCAAGGTCTTCGCCACTGGCGGCGGCAAGGTTCATAATGCCGTCAATACCAGAAAGCATATCATTTGTTTTCCAGCCTGCCATTGCCATATAGTTCATAGCTTCAGCAGCTTCTGATGCTGAAAATTTTGTCTTACTGCCCATTTCACGAGCCTTGGCACGAAGCTCGTCCAGGTCATCACCGGTAGCACCGGATACTGCGGCAACCTTTGACATAGCAGAATCAAAATCGGAGGCGGTCTTAACAGCCGCAGTTCCTGCCGCCATAATGGGAACGGTAACATGAGTGGTAAGTTTACCGCCTACGTCAGAAATCTTGTCGCCGACATTCTGTAAAACTTCTCCTGCCGCACCAATTTTACTCAGTGCATCAGTAGCTTTGCCAGCTTCAGTTTCAAGATTTCGGAGTTCATTTTCAGTTTCAATGATTTCTCTCTGCAAGGCATCATACTGTTCCTGGGTGATATCACCATTGGCAAGAGCAGCGTTTGCCTGTTCCGCCGCAGTTTTCAGCGTTTCCAGTTTATCCTTGGTAGCAGAAATGCTGTCAGCTAAAAGTTTCTGTTTCTGTGAAAGGAGTTCTGTATTCTTGGGGTCAAGTTTCAGAAGTTTCTCGACATCTTTAAGCTGTGTCTGGGTATTCTTTATGGTTTTGTTGACACCTTCAAGAGCCTTGGATAAACGAGTTGTATCTCCGCCGATCTCTACTGTGATGCCTTTTATTCTGTTTGCCATTGTGATTTCACCTCGCTTTTTTATAATTATTTTGAAAACCTATTGACTTTTTTACTTTTTTAGCATATAATATATATAACAGAGCCCACCACGCATAAGGCAGCAATGCACTGCGGACCAAGGTGGGACTTTTCTTTATCAGGTGATTATTATGGAATTAAAAAAAGCATTGACATATGAAGAACAAGTACAACAATTGAAAGAAAAACATAATTTGTTTATTGAATCAGATGATAATGCTTGTTCTATTTTAAGTAGGGTCAATTATTATCGCTTAAGTGCATATGGAATCGGATTAAAGATGATAGATAACCTGGAATTATATGTAAAAGGAACCTCAATTGATACTTTATATCGACTCTATATTTTTGATAGTAAGTTTAGAAACATTCTTTTTCATACTGTTGAGCATATAGAAATACAATTTAGAACACAGATAGCAAATTACCTCGCATTGAAGTATGGACCTGAATGCTATACGGATCATAAGTATTTTAACACTATTTATAATCAATACGGGAAGGATGTTTTTGAAACACTAACAAACGATTTTCTTGAAGAATGTAAACGTCAGCGTAACCTTCCTTTTGTTATACATCATAATAAAAAATATGAAGGTCATTTTCCTATTTGGGTTGCTGTTGAATTGTTTACATTTGGCAGACTTACTTCTTTATTTTCAATTATGAAAGATGAAGATACCAAAGTAATAGCCTCGTTATACCAAACCCGTTTCAAGCATTTGAAAAGTTGGTTGCTTTCTTTAGTGGAGATAAGAAATCTCTGTGCTCATTATGGTAGAATATATAATATGCCTTTAAAGCAGAAACCATATATGTTCAAGGAGTATAATAAATATCAAACAGCAGGAATTCAAAAAGTATTTCCTGTGATTATAACGATGAAACTTATGCTCGAAAAATGTAAATCACCTCAGTGGAAGTCTACATATTACGAGCTGTGTGCCTTGTTTGAAGAATACTCTGATGTCATAAAATTATCTTTCATAGGGTTTCCAGAGGATTGGAAACTGATTTTACAACCGATAGACACATGTATTGATTCGAATAATAGGGATACTGCTTTTCAGTCTGATGATAGTCAGGAGAAAGTTGAATTAGTGAAATCGATTCTCAGTTGTATATCAGATACTACGGAAATTGGAGAAATAAAGGAAGAGAGACTTGATAAAATGTCTCAAAACGCATCAAAATCACTTTGACCTGCAAGTTCATTCCAACCCGAATAATCATCATTTTCTCTTTCAGTGAACATATCATTAATTAAACCAATAGTCGTCATCCTTGACTTCATCACCACCGTTTGTATCAAACAGGTCTGCAATTTCAGACTCATCAAAGCCTGTCAGACCAAGGTCAAAGCCGAGTTCCTGTAATTCCTGCATTTCAACTGCGAGAAGTTCATCATCCCAGCCTGCATCAAGTGCCATTCTGTTGTCCGCCAGAATGTACGCCTTCTTCTGAGCCTCTGACATATGGTCGACAAATACACAGGGCACTTCTGTAATGCCTTCTTCCTTTGCCGCCATAATACGTCCGTGACCTGCGAGTACGTTGTAATCCTTATCAATGATGACAGGATTTACAAATCCAAACTCACGCAGAGAGGAGCGAAGTTTCAGAATCTGTTCCTTGTTATGTGTACGGGCATTGTTTGCATAAGGTACTAACTTGTTAATGTCAACAAGCTGGAATTCTGTAGTTGTGGTCACTGATACTGCCTCCTTTGCTTTATTCTGAGCATACCTTTTCGTGCAGCATCGATATTTCCTTTGACAGCTTGCCCTTTAATGGTTCGGTATTGCTGCTTGGTCATATTGTTACGCTGTTGTTTCAGTTCTTTCCAGAAATTTATATCTGCTTTCATAAAAATCTCACTTTCTGCTTCTCAGCAATTTTTCCATCATATCTTCATTCGGATTGCCCTGAAATTCTACTGAGCAGTTTTCCCTCACAATCTGAAAAATCTGATTCCAGATTTGATTTGCCTGTTTCATATAGTTTTGCGACATTGCAACATAGGGTGATGCAATTGCAGCGCCTGTCGTGGGGTGCTTGGAAATATATCCGTACTTTGTGACAATCTGCTCGCAATGTATCCAACGTGAAATGCTCATTGCATACTGCTCCACAAGCTGACGGCTGACAATCTTCTCGCATGAGCGTTCTTTCAGCCACTGATAAGTTTCTGTATAGACCTCATCAGCAAGCAGTTTTGTTCCGTCACGCTGTAATTCCTGCATGAATTCACGCACAGGAGGTGTTTCTGCTGACTCTATATCCACAGGCTGCATCATGACTTCCGCAGTTTTTCCCTCGGCAATCTTATCTGTCAGAGCCTTTCTTGGTCTGCCTGCACCGGGTCTTGCACCGCCTCGGTTTGTACCGTCTTTCGCCATGATGTCACCGCCTTTCCAAAATCAAAGAAATTCAAACAAAATCGCAAAAATGAGCATAAAAAATGCCGACTGCAAAAGTCGGCAAATATAGTTGTTATCGATATTTTTCGCTATTTTTAAGTACGAGGGAGCAATAGGGCGTTTGAATACCCGTTTTTGTGCGTGAGAGGGAGCGCCGGTCTTTTCATCGATATTCCGTAGAAAAAACGATACCCCGGGGGGGCAAAACTTCCCTGCATTGCATAAAAAAGCACCTGCCGAAGCAGATGCTATTATTGTTATTGTGCGTCACTTCTTGTATAGAATGTGCTGCGTCCTGTCCCGTGCCTTACAAGCAGTCCCTGTTCAACAAGCTGCTTGATTGCGTTCTCGACGGAGGCCTTGCTGAGTGTCGGGCAAAGCCCCATGACCTCACTCTTGGTGAACTTCCCAATTTTATTGTATACGGCAAGACACACCGTTTCGATAGCAGGCAGCTTTTCATAGGTCATTGCTACACGCTCCTCAAAGTCACGGTACGCAGCCAGAAGGGTCTGCAACAGATACTTGATAAAAGGAGTTGGATCTTCCTCGTTATCCGTCCAACCTTTCTGACACTGCTCCAATGCATCGTAATAAAGGTTCTTGTTTTTTGCAATCTTGCTTTCAAGGGAGATATATCTGCCGATCACATAACCGGAACGATACAGCAGCAGGGTAGTCAGCAGTCTGCTCATTCTGCCGTTACCGTCATTGAACGGGTGTATGCAAAGAAAGTCGTGAATAAACACCGGTATCAGCAGCAAAGCGTCAAGTTCCTGTGTATCAATCATACGGTTATAGCTCTCACATATTGCATCAATTGCCGAAGGCGTTTCATACGGGGCAAGCGGTGTGAACAACACAAACTCCCGCCCTTCAGCGTCTGTGGCGCTGATATAATTCTGGGTGTTCTTAAATGTACCGCCAATGCTTTTATGGGAATACTTATACAGATCACGATGAAGCTGAAGAATATAATTCGATGTGATCGGGATATATTCGAAGTTCTCATGAATAGTATTCAAGACATCACGGTAACCCATGATTTCTTCCTCGTCACGATTGCGGGGTGTTGTTTTATCACGGACAAGCTGCCGCAGACGTGTATTTGTTGTGCGGATTCCCTCGATATCATTGGATGCTTCGGTACTCTGCACCTTCGCAATTTCAATCAGACGGTCAAGCTCCACAGGCTTCTGCTTCAAATAAAGCTCCTGCCTGCCCTTGTATTCATGAATCTGCGCCACAAGTCCGATAATCTCGCTATCCCAAGAACGACTTGCCAGTTCACTATAATCGAAGTTTCTCATAAGCTCACGCTCCTTTCTCCTAATTATAAATAATTTTATGCGAAAAGTCAAGCCGTTAGGCGAACTTTCTCCTAAAACTATTATATGTTAGGCAAAAAGAAATATTCAGTAGGAGTATTCCGGTCTGCTGTCCTCCGTTCCGGTTTTCCTGTCATGACAAGATTTACAAAGTGCCTGCCAGTTGTTATCACTCCACATAAGGTAATAATCACCACGGTGTGGAACTATGTGGTCAACCACCGTTGCAGGAACGTATCTTCCCTGTGCCATACACTTCACACACAGAGGGTGCTTACGGAGATAAGCCTTGCTTACTCTCTGCCACTTGCTGCCGTAGCCACGCTTGGAGGCTGAGGGACGGTCGGGGTGCAGGGGTTTGTGTTCACCGCAGTAAAGCTGCGGCGCTTCCACAAGCTCCGGACAGCCGGGGTGTCGGCAGGGACACTTACTCTTCCTCGGCATATCAGTCACCAAGGTGATAGCCTGTGTAATTGAACACAATACGGTTAGCGAGTTCAATTCTCAGTCTGTCAAGAATCTCCATGTCATTAGAAACCCTTTCATCGTATCCTTCAGCAAGGCTGTCTCCATCAAGCAAATCAGACAGTTCCATACCATTATCAATCTTCTGATCAAGTTCGATGATTTCAGCAATAAGTTTAGCTGTTGTCATAATATTAACCTCCGTTCGGACATTAGAAAAGCCACTACGGATTTCTCCGTAATGGCTTCAATGTATAATTTTCTATACTATCATTATAGCACATTACAAGTGGACATTCAAGGGACATTTCTGGACATTTGCGGACATTTCGGGACATCTTTTCAAAAGCTCATCAAGATTATGAATTGCTTTATCATGAATACGCTTAATCTGCTTTTCAGAATAACAAATCTCGGTAGCAATCTGCTTGAATGTCTTAAGCTCCAGATAATACAGCTTTAATACCTTTTGTTCCTTTTCATTTTCAAGTCCCATAATACAAGATTCTACAGCAATTTGTAAGTCCACATATTCTGCCTTGATTAGTTCTGTTTCTTCATTGTATTTCATAATTCTTTCAAGACCAGGAACAAAACCTTGAAGGTTTCTATTACCTGGGATACCAATACGTTCTTCATAACACATTGAAGGTGCGGTAATGCGCTCCATCATTCTGTTAGCCTGCTCGATTCTGTTGCGAATCATTTTCTCGGCTTTGTAAACGCTATCAAGAATTTCTTTTGCAGTCATACTTGTACCTCCGTTCTTTTAACCATACGAAATGTTTGTGTTCGTTCATTATAATTCTCTCAATTCTGCCTTGACCGCATTCATCAAAGATGTCTGTGTTTTATCCTTTTCAGTGAGTGCTTTCAGGATTCTTTCATCAACAGTGCCTTTTGTAACAATATGCTGAATGACAACCGTTGAAGATTTTTGTCCCTGTCGGAATAATCTGCCGTTTGTCTGTTGATACAATTCCAGACTCCATGTCAGACCCAGCCATACAAGGTGATTTCCGCCTTGCTGTAAGTTTAGTCCGTGACCTGCACTTGCAGGGTGAATGATTGCAACAGGAATTTTTCCTGCATTCCAGTCAGTAATATCTTTGCTTATTTTGATTTCACGCACTTGAAATCTTGCTTTTATTCTTTCAGCATCGTGCTTGAACCAGTAAGCCACAAGTATCGGTTTACCATTTGCTGATTCAATAATATCCTCAAGGGCATCAAGTTTTCGGTCATGAATGTCAATAATATTTTTATCATCATCATAAATTGCACCATTGGACATCTGACACAACTTGTTATTCAGACTTGCTGCATTGGCGGCGGTAATTTCACCGTCAGGGAGTTGCAACACAAGTTCTTTTTTCAGTTCTCTGTATTTTTCCTTTTCATCATCTGACATTGCAACAATATATTCTGTGGATATAAGTTCAGGCATCTGCAAATGGTCAACTGCTTTCATAGAAACCGTTATATCAGAAATTCTGTCATAGATTTGTTCTTCTGCATCTGGGAGAGGCTTGTAGGAGTACACGATGTAACCATTCTGCTTATCGGGTTGAAAGTATGCGTTTCTGTACTGTGTGATAAATCTTCCTATTGCAATCATAAAGGATGTATTGAAAAACAGAATAGTGATTGAAGATAATTACTTCTCCTTGATAGCTGTGTGAGCGAACTGTAGCTCCGCAGCTTTTTTCATTTTCCCCATAACAACTTGACGAACTCGAAAACTCTAATGGCGCACAAAGTTCATGCGCCCTGCGAATAGACAGATAGCTCCGAAATTTGCTATAATATTATCGTGGGGTTAAATCAAATCCTGCGATACTCCAAACCGAAAAGAGGTGATGCGAATGAGCAAGAAAGCTGAGAGTGAGGTCGCTGACAACTCAGCTGATACCGTCATGGACGTAGTGCTGTCTGAGAATCAGGCAAAGCTCAACAAGCTGAACAGTTCTATTCAGGCAGCCTATGAGCGCCGCCGTAAGATTATTACGGACAGCAAAATCTACACCTACGATAAGCTTTCACAGCTTTACGGCGGTGCTGAGGGGCAGGCACTTCTCGATGCAGTCACTGCGGAGCATACGCTCATCGGCAAGCTGACCGACAGTGGAATGTCCTACGCTGACATTGAGGGGCTTGTCGATAGCTCTGACGGTGCAGACAGCAAGTCGGGCGATGATGAATTTGTCGGGCAGACTTCTTTCTTCGGAGATAATTCCTACAAGGATTAACATATTTCCGACAACAAAGCGATAGCTGTGAATGGGGCGGCAGCAATGCCGTTCCGCACGGCTATGAATATGAGGGCAGAGAGATAAAGCGAAACCCTCAAATCCAAATGCGTAGATAAAGACAAGCTAAAGGAGAAAAATTCGCTATGAATGAAACAACAACTGCCGCTGTTGCGGTATCGGGAAGTGTGTCCGAATATCATATCGGGCATACAACATACAGGGTGACAACAACTTTTAACCCAGCTTTTCGGCAAAGCCTGAGCGACATACTTGCAAGGCTCATCACAGCTGACTGTGAAAAAATGCTCGGTGATAATGAACAGGAACAGGGCAAGCAGGCTGTGTGAAATTTTAGCTTGGTGCGTATTGACTTTTTCGGCAATGCGCGCTAAACTATTATCATAGCTTGCTGTATCCTGTCGGAAAGTGAGGTTAAAATGACAGACAAGATAACAGCTTTATACTGCCGCCTTTCGCAGGACGATATGTTGAACGGCGAGAGCAACAGCATTACCAACCAGAAAGCGATCCTCCAGAAATTCGCTGAGGACAACGGCTTTCCAAATCCGACTTTTTATGTCGATGACGGAGTGAGTGGTACGACTTGGGAGCGTGACGGCTTCAAAGCGATGATGTCGGACATTGAGGACGGCAAGGTCGCTACGGTTATTACCAAAGACCTTTCAAGGCTCGGTCGTGATTACCTGAAAACAGGTGAGCTGATCGAAATGGTGTTCCCCGACTATGATGTACGTTACATTGCCGTGAATGACAATGTTGATACAGCGAAATCTGAGAACGAACTGCTTGCGTTCAAAAATATTTTCAATGACTGGTACGCTCGTGACTGCTCAAAGAAAATTCGTGCGGTGTTCAGGGCAAAGGGACAGTCGGGCAAGCACCTGTGTCCGCCCGTGTACGGCTACAAGAAGTCCGAAACGGATAAAAACCTTTGGGTAATTGATGAGCCTGCCGCTGAGGTGGTACGCAAGATTTTCAAGCTCTGCATTGACGGCTACGGTCCGGTGCAGATTGCCCGTATCTTAACAGAACAGGGTATCCCGACTCCGACTGCCTACGCATTATCGCAAGGTCGTGACAACGGACGGCATAACGCAAAAACATACCGCTGGGGAGCAAACACAATTGCCCATATTCTTGAACGCTATGAATACTGCGGTCACACGGTCAATTTCAGAACGAAAATGAAGTCCTACAAGGTTCACAAAATCGTCTACTGATTTTGTCAATAATACTTGACACAATTTTGAAAAAAT
>ULRB01105117.1_pt1 | contig 14947 bp, 17 predicted proteins | sample 1955051 | NCBI WGS metagenome assembly ULRB01 (sample SAMEA4835671, study PRJEB28245) | human gut metagenome | biome: gut microbiome; material: fecal sample | place: Denmark | collected 2008 | reverse complement strand
GGATTTTCCTGCGGCGGTATTATTTATCTGATTACAGCAGAGTAACTCCCGTCTCGCTGCACACCTTTTCGGTGTATTCGTCCCAGATCGATGCCTGAACCTCACCGATGTGTGCCTTACCGAGCAGCAGCATGGAAAGGCGCGACTGGCCGATGCCGCCGCCGATCGTCAGCGGAAGCTCACCTGCGAGGAGCATTTTATGATACGGCAGCTCGCGGCGCTCGTCGCATCCGGCAATGCTGAGCTGGCGGTCAAGGGATGTGGGATCGACGCGGATGCCCATGGACGAAACCTCCATCGCACAGCCGAGAACATCGTCCCAGAACATTATATCGCCGTTCAGATCCCAATCGTCATAGTCGGGGGCGCGGCCGTCATGCTTCTGACCGGACTTGAGTGCGCCGCCGATACCGATGATGAACGCGGTCTTATGCTCCTTCAGGTATGCGTTTTCACGCTGCTTCGGCGTAAGCTCCGGGTACGCGTCCTCAAGCTGCTGGCTTGTCACGAACGAGACACGGCGATCCAGCTTGCCGAGGCTCTGAAGCTGCGGATATATGGCCTGCATGGTGTCCTGCGTGTCGCATATGGCCTCCACTATGTCCATAACGGTTGACTTCAGGTAGTCGAGATTGCGGTTTTCGGGCAGGATGACCTTCTCCCAGTCCCACTGGTCAACGTAGACCGAGTGCAGATTGTCCAGCTCATCCTCGTCACGACGTATGGCGTTCATGTCGGTATAGAGACCCTTGCCGGGATAGAAGCCGTAGCGCTTGAGCGCGAGACGCTTCCACTTCGCGAGCGACTGCACGACCTCGGCGTGCTTGTCGGAGCGCAGGATATCAAAGCCGACGGGGCGCTCAACGCCGTTCAGATTGTCGTTCAGGCCGGAGCTTTTCTCTACAAAGAGCGGCGCGGACACGCGATAGAGATTGAGAAGCGCGCCAAGCCTGTCCTCAAACAGACGCTTGAGCAGACTGATGGCCTTCTGCGTATCATAAATACTGAGTATACTTTTGTAGCCCTCGGGGATAACTGTTTTCATCTTTATACCTCACTCCGTAAACATTTGCGCTATGCGCTGATAGTATTCCTCTGCGCTGCGGCGGAAGCGCTTTTCAATCTCTGCCGCCTGCTCCTCACCGGCGCACAGGAAGCTGAGATCCATTATGCTGCCCTTACCGTCCGACAACGCGAGGTGTACGGTGCAGCCGTCCTCGTTCACGCTGTGTTCGGCGGTTATCATCGCTGCGCGGCGCATACGCTCCTCCACTGGGGCGATGAGCTTGAGCGCCTTGGTGCGCACGGAATATGGGAGGCTCGACTCCACGGCGTCGGCATTGCGGGCGCCCTTCTCGGTTATCTGGTAGCCCTCCGGCGTCTCAATGACGTTGCCGTTCTCGGTAAGCTCGCTCAGGCAGTCGGAATAATCAAAATAGCCTATTCCGTTGTCGCACTGGCAAAGCTCGCCCAGCGTTTCACGGTCTACCACACCAGGCAGGCGGCGCAGAATAAACAAAATCAAGATCTTTATATCAAGTTTTTCGTGTATGAATCCAAATCTATCCATATAGGCACTCCGTAATTTAATTAATAAAAGTATTATATAACGCTCCGGTGTATTTTTTCAAGAGTAAATTCACACTTATACATCATCTTAGCATAGACTGTACTGAAGTTTGCTTCAATCCAGTAAACAGGAGGTCTTATCTATGGCCGACAGAGTTGTGCCGGGGCCGGTAGAGAGCTCGGCATGCATCCGCGAAGCCGTATGCATTAATACCAATAAGATATTTGACAGCTGCCGCGACAAGGATTGTGTTGACGACCTCAGGGTGTTTCCTACCGTCACCTCGCAGTCCTACATAGAGAATGCTCTGAGTGTGCGCGCGAAAGCCGCCGAGCTGCTGTACGTTCAGGTAAATGTGGAGCCGATAACCTTCAACAGAGGCTACTACACGGTTGACTGCACCTATTTCTACAAGATCACCGGCGAGACCTTCCCCAACGCGCAGGCCATAACCGGACTTGCGATATTCGACAAGCGCGTTATGCTCTTCGGCGGGAGCGGGCGCGTCAAGAGCTTTTCTTCCGATACTGTGTCGCCGATATCGTGGGCGGATGATCTCCCGACCGGCGTCGTCGAGTCCGTTGACCCGATAGCGCTGCACATGAAGCTTGCCGACGCGGAGTGCCTGCTGACGACCGAGCTTGAGCAGCGGAGCGTTCCTGAGTTTATCAACGCGGCATTCCCCGAGACTCTGATTACTACGGACACGGCGCGGAGATGGTACGTCACGATCGGCCAGTTCTCCATAATCCGTCTGGAGCGCGGAACTCAGCTCCTGATTCCAGCGTACGATTACTGCATGCCCGACAAGGAGTGCCCCAGTACATCCGACGACGACCCCTGCGCACTGTTCGGGAAGATACGCTTCCCTGTCGAGGAGTTCTTCCCGCCCGACAGCGTCGAGGACTGCACCGATTACAGGAATATTGTTTAAGCAAAAACGAGCCGCATACAGCGGCTCGTTTCAGCCTGTAGACAAAACTGTCGGCGATGTATAGCATTGCATGGGGAGAGTGCAGAGAGGGGACGGGAGTCCCCTTTCTGTGTTCAATACATCCTTATTCAGGAGTGTTTTTGAATACTCCTGAATAAGCTTTCAAGGCGTCGAACTTTGTCGACGCCTTGAAACGAGCCGTATACAGCGGCTCGTTTTCATATTATCATAATTATTTACGCAAGAATGACCTTGCTGTAGTTCTTCTTGCCGCGGCGGACGATGATGCCCTTCTTCAGCTCATCTGCGCCAAAGCTCTTGGAGATGTCGGTGATCTTCTCATCATTGACGGTGACGCCGCCCTGCTGGATGTTGCGGCGTGCTTCGGACTTGGAGGCGCAGAGACCGGAGCGGACAAGGACGGTCATAATGTCCATTGCGCCGTCGGAAAGCTCGGACTCGGTGATCTCGGTGGTCGGCATATTCTCATTGCTGCCGCCGCCCGCGAACAGCGCCTTCGCGGAAGCTTCCGCCTTCCTGGCCTCTTCCTCGCCGTGGACGAGGCTTGTCAGCTCGTAGGCAAGAATTTCCTTCGCGCGGTTGAGCTGGCTGCCCTCCCAGTGGGACATCTCGTCTATCTGCTCAAGCGGCAGGAAGGTCAGCATACGGATGCACTTGAGCACGTCGCCGTCACCGACATTGCGCCAGTACTGATAGAACTCATAGGGGCTGGTCTTGTTCGGGTCGAGCCACACGGCGTTGCCGGCGGTCTTGCCCATCTTGTGCCCCTGAGAGTCGGTAAGCAGGGTGATGGTCATGGCGTGGGCGTCCTTGCCGAGCTTGCGGCGTATGAGTTCCGTGCCGCCGAGCATGTTGCTCCACTGGTCGTCGCCGCCGAACTGCATATTGCAGTCATAGTGCTGGAACAGGTAGTAGAAGTCGTAGCTCTGCATTATCATGTAGTTGAACTCAAGGAAGCTGAGTCCCTTCTCCATGCGCTGCTTGTAGCACTCGGCGCGGAGCATGTTATTGACGGAGAAGCATGCGCCGACCTCACGCAGGAGGTCTACATAGTTGAGGTTCAGCAGCCAGTCGGCGTTGTTTACCATGACGGCCTTGTCCTCGCCGAACTCAATAAAGCGCTCCATCTGGCGCTTGAAGCACTCTGCATTATGCTCAATGTCCTCGCGGGTGAGCATTTTGCGCATGTCTGTGCGGCCGGAGGGGTCGCCTATCATGGTGGTGCCGCCGCCGATAAGCGCGACAGGCTTGTTGCCGGCCATCTGTAGGCGCTTCATCAGCGTCAGCGCCATGAAGTGCCCTGCGGTCAGGCTATCAGCTGTGCAGTCAAAGCCAATATAGAACTTGGCCTTGCCGTTGTTTATCATTTCGCGTATCTCGTCTTCATTCGTGACCTGAGCAATAAGGCCGCGCGCCACAAGTTCTTCGTAGATTCCCATCTTCATCATTCTCCTCTGTTTTCTTTTATTGTTTTTTCAAGCAGCTCTGCCGCTGCGCAGATATATTCGTTGCAATGGCTCCTGTCGCCGACGATGTCCTCACAGCGCAGATCGCCGAAGCGGGCTTTGAACTCCGCGCAGAAATTGCGCGCAAGTTCCGCTATCTTTGCTTTCGCCTCAATATCGCTGCTGTCGTTATACGGAAAGCATTTCCCCAGCGCCATCACCGCACCCGAAACCGCACCGCAGACCTCCCCGCAGCGAAGTCCGCCGCCGAAACCTGCAGCCATCGCAAGCGCTTCGGCCTCATCCAGTCCGGTGAGCTTTCCGGCAGATGCGAGAACGGCCTGAGCACAATTGTAGCCGTCCATATGCAGCATCAATGCGTCCTGCCCTATACCCAATATGATTCCCTCCTGAGCAAAAATAAAGCCCTCTGTCCGTCCGGACAGAGGGCATATAATGCGGTACCACCTCTGCATACTCAAGTCTCGCGGCCTGAGCCTCAGTGAGTGCTGACACTCGGCGCTGTATCGGGCGCACCCGTCACGGCCTAATTGCTCGCGCTTTCAGCCGGCCGCACCGGACTGTATTCATTCGCATCTCCCATGCTCCTCACACCAGCCGGAGCCTCTCTGCGCGGGATGAAAACGAACTACTCCTGTCCTTCATCGCGTTGTCTTTGTGGAATTATACAATACCGAAACAATAATGTCAAGGCCGTTTTTTGACCGTTTCCTTGAATTTCGCGGCGTTTTCAATCTGTTCCGCAGCGCTGGCAAGGGTAAGCTCGGTGATATTGTCGCCGCCGTGGAGCCTCGCAAGCTCGCGCAGGCGGCCTTCCTTATCAAGCGGCAGAACGTCGGTATAGGTTCTGCCGGAGCGCTCTTCTTTCTTTATTACATAATGACTATCCGCCATGGCCGCGATCTGCGGAAGATGCGTCACGCACATGACCTGCTTGCCGAGCGAGACCTGAAACAGCTTTTCGCCGACACGCTGCGCGGCAACGCCGGAAACGCCGGTGTCGATCTCGTCAAATATCATGGTCTGAACCGGGTCGTTTTCCGCGAACACGTTTTTCATCGCCAGCATTATGCGGCTCAGCTCGCCGCCGGAGGCGATGCGGCTGATACGGCCAAGCTCTTCACCGGCGTTTGCCGACATGGTGAAGCGTATCTGGTCGCAGCCGCTGCGGTCAAATCCGCAGCCGCTTTCTATCGGCGTAAACTCAACGGCAAAGCGCACGGACGGCATACTCAGGCCGCGCAGCTCCTCGACTATACGGCGCTGAAGCTCCTCCGCAGCGGCATGCCGCGCCTTGCTCAGGGCTTCGGCGGCTTTGCGGGTCTGCTTTTCCTGCGCTTCAAGCTCTCTTTTGAGCTTGGCTATGCGGTCGTCCGCGTACTCGATATCGTCAAGCTTCTTCCTATTCTCGTCCAGCAGGGCTATCAGCCCGTCCTCGTCGCGGGAATATTTGCGCTGGAGCTTGCTCAGTTCCGACGCGCGGCTTTCAAGCTGATCGTATTCTTCGGGTGAGAAATCAAGACTTTCACGAAAATCACGCAGCAGCTCCGCCGCATCGTTCAGCGCGAATACCGCATCGTTTATTCCGGCAAGCGGCTTTTCAAGCTCCGGCGCAATGGCCGCTGCACGTCCCGTGTAATACGCGGCGTTCTGCGCGAAGGTAACGGCGTTCTCGTCGCCGCCGTTCAGGGCATTGTAAGCCTCGTCAAGCGCTTCGGTGAGCTTTTCGGAGTTGCGCAGCAGATCGCGGCGGGCGATGACGCTGTCATACTCCCCCGACTTCAGCTGTGCGCGCTCAAGCTCTTCTATCTGATAGCGAAGGCTGTCGCTCAGGCGCGCTTTTTCGATCTCGTCCATGCTCAGGCGCGATATCTCTTTTTTTATCGCGGCATACCTGCCATATTCCTGCGAATACGCCGTAAGCTCCGCGCCGAGATTCCCGAACAGGTCGAGATATTCAAGGTGCCGCCGCTCGTCCATAAGCTGCCGGCCGTCGTTCTGACCGTGTATATCGACGAGGCGCGCAGCAAGCTCCTTCATTTGAGCCGCTGTCGCAGGCACGCCGCAGATGCGGCAGCTGGTTTTGCCGTCGGCCGTTATGCGGCGCTGCAAAATCAGTTCGTCGTCCGCGTCGATCTCATTATCGGCCAGCCACTGCTCGCAGCCGTCCATGCTGAACACTGCGGTCACAACGCCCTTTTCTGCGCCGTGCCGGACAAGCTCACGGCTGACGCGCTCGCCGAGGACGGCTCCGATGGAGTCGATAACTATGGATTTACCGGCGCCGGTCTCGCCGGTCAAAACGTTGAGTCCGGCGGTAAACGTGATGTCCGCCCTCTCGATAACGGCTATATTCTCAATGTGAAGTTCATTAAGCATATGGCACCTCTGCCGCGGAAAATGCGGTCAATAAATGGTTTCTATCTCGTGATACAGCTTGACGGCCGACTCCTTGTCGCGCATTGCGAGAAACGCGGTGTCGTCCCCCGCGAGGGTGCCGACAAGGTTTTCTATCTCCATACTGTCAAACGCCGAGCATGCCGCCGATGCCAGCCCCGGCAGAGTGCGGATCACGAGCAGGTTCTGGGCGACATCATAGGACACCAGACTCTCGCGCAGTATCTTTTTCAGGCGCATATCAAGATCGGTGGTTTCGGCTTTTGCCGCGACAACATAGCGGTAATTGCCGCTGGGGCCAAGCTCCTTGACAAGGCGCATGTCCTTGATGTCTCTCGACAGCGTGGCCTGAGTGCTCTTCACGCCGCGGGCCGCCAGCTCCTGCATGAGCTGGTTCTGCGTTTCGATATCCTTTTCGGCGATTATTTCAAGTATAGCGTTTTGTCTGCCAGGTTTCATATATATTCCTCCTGTTTTCAAATCAGGTGAGTTTTTCAAAAGCAAGGTCAAAAAAGCTCTTCAGCCCCATATCGGCCATTAGGATGCAGCGCTCGGAGCGGCGCACGCGGAGCAAATCGCCGTTTGTAAGATCCATCACGGAGTTGCCGTCAACGGAGATGTACGCTCTTCGCCCGTGGAGCTTTTCAGCCAGAACCGACACGTCGTGCGAAGCGCTGAGCACATAGCTCCGAGCGCTCATCATGTGCGCGCATATTGGACTTACGATTATGGCGGAAGCCTCCGGCTCGACGATCGGGCCGCCTGCGGACATAGAGTATCCGGTGGAGCCGGTCGGCGTTGAGAGTATTATCCCGTCTCCGGAAAAGCTTGTTATTCTATCGCCCGCGCACCACGCGGTCAGCCTAATGCAGTCGCCGTAGCCGTGGAGCACAACGTCGTTCAGCGCCTTGTCGCGGTATATTATCTCTCCGCCGCGCTCAAGCTCGATGTCGAGCATCATCCTGCGGCTGACCGTATACTCCCCCGCTGCAGCCTTGACGATGAGCTGCATATGCTCCGGCTCAAGAGCCGCCATAAAGCCCTTTGAGCCGAGGTTCACGCCGAGAATGGGGATATCGGCGTTGTGTAGCTGCCGCGCTGCAGAAAGAATCGTCCCGTCACCGCCGATCACGACGACGAGGGAGCACCTGCTCCGGACGGCGTCAAGCGTTGTCGCTTTAATATCTTCTGGTATCATCTGCGGCGCGTCCTCGGCAAAAACCGGGCATATCGCCGTCTCGTACCCGGCGGCGCGAAGCATTTCCGCCGCCTGCATGGTGTATTTCAGTTCTGAATCCCGAAAGGGATTCGGGCATATCGCTATCATAAGCAAACCTCAAAGCGCCTCGTGCGACGCTGCAACAACCGCGTCAACATCCAGCTGCGGCGCGGCAAAGTCACCGTTTTTCAGGTGGCAGATGTATTCGATATTTCCTTCCGGCCCCTTTATCGGGGAAAAGTCAAGCCCCACGGGAGTCAGCCCGATTCCCGGCGCGAAGTCGAGAACGCTGCGGATGACCTCTTTATGCACCGCACTGTCACGCACAACGCCTTTCTTGCCGACTTCCTCGCGTCCGGCCTCGAACTGCGGCTTTATGAGGCAGACGATATCCGCATCCGGCTTGAGAAGACGCTGGACTGCGGGAAGAACGAGCTTCACAGAGATAAAGGACACGTCCATCACGGCGATATCAAGAAGCTCCGGAATCTGTTCCTCCGTCACATAGCGGAGGTTCGTGCGCTCAAGATTTATGACGCGCTCGTCATTCCTGAGCTTCCACGCGAGCTGCCCGTAGCCGACGTCAACGGCATAGACCTTCGCCGCGCCGTGCTGCAGAAGTACGTCCGTAAATCCGCCGGTCGAAGCACCGCAGTCAATGCAGGTCTTGCCCGCCGGATCGATCGGAAAGACCTTCAGCGCCTTGTCGAGCTTGAATCCTCCGCGGCTGACGAACGGCAGTGCGACTCCGCGCACTTCGATGTCGGCGTCAGGATCGACCGGCATCCCCGGCTTGTCCGCACGCTGCCCGTTAACGAACACAATGCCGCTCATAACGGTGGTTTTCGCCCGCTCACGGCTTTCGGTGAAGCCGAGTTCAAATACGCGCTGATCCAGTCTGACTTTTTTCATGCCTTATTTCATGTCCTTATCCATCATTTCCATGGCCGCGCTGACGATACCGTCCGCGTCAAGGCCAAAATCGTGCAGCAGCTCCGCCACTGTGCCGTGCGGAACGATGCCCTCGCCCAGATTGAGAAGCTTCGCCGCGCGTATGTCGATCTCGCTTATCGCCGCCTCCTCAAGTATGCGCGAGCCGACGCAGCCGGCCTCGCACACATCCTCGGAGATAAGGAGTTTTCCCGTTTTAAGCAGCGAGCGCATAACGAGGTCGAAGTCCGGCGGCTTTATCATGCTGAGCTTTATTACTTCTGCGCTGATGCCCTCGGCAGCAAGACGCTCCGCCGCGTCGAGAACCTCGTTTGTCATTATACCGTAGCAGACCAGCGTGACGTCTCTGCCCTCACGCAGAAGCGTTTCTGGCGCGGTATTGCAGGCGGTATATTTGCCCTCTCCGCCGCGGGGATAGCGTATCGCCACGGAGCCGTTTATATCATATATAGCCGCGCGCAGCATAGTTTCAAGCTCCGCGTAGCTCGCGGGACACAGCACGGTCATATCGGGAACCGAGCTGAGATAGCTGACGTCAAATACGCCGTGATGAGTCTCACCGTCGCTGCCGACAAGTCCGGCTCTGTCAACGCAGAAAACAACATGCAGATTCTGCAGCGCAACGTCATGGATGAGCATATCATAGCCACGCTGGAGAAAGCTTGAATATACGGCGAAAACGGGCACCATTCCCTGCTTCGCCATGCCGCCGGCCATGGAGACCGCGTGGCCTTCCGCGATGCCGACGTCAAAGAATCTGTCGGGGTGTGCCGCGGAAAAGACGTCCATTCCCGTTCCGGATGACATCGCCGCCGTGATCCCGATTATACGACCGTCGTTGTCGGCAAGCCGGCTAAGGGACTCGCCCATTTTTGCAGAAAAGCAGTCTCCGGAGTCGTGCAGCTCGCCGGTCTCGATATCAAAGCGCCCCACTCCGTGGAACTTTTCGGGGTGTTCCTCGGCGTATTTATAGCCCTTGCCCTTCTTGGTGACAACGTGGACGAGCACGGGTTTTCTTAGCTCGCGCGCCCAGCGTATTACGGTTTCGAGCTTGCCTATATCGTGCCCGTCAACGGGGCCGAGATAATACATGCCCATGCCGCTGAAAACATTGCCGGGAAGCAGGCGCTTTTTCAGCCATTCCTTTATTGCATGATTGAATTTATAAAGCCCCGGAAGCTTCGTAAACACGTCGCGGTACCAGCGCTTGAAGCTGATATAGCCGGGGCGCACACGGAGCGATTCCAGAAGATGAGCCGTTCCACCGACATTCTCGTTTATGGACATATTGTTGTCATTGAGGATGACAACAAGCGGTTCGCCGCTCGCCGCGGCGTTTGCAAGCCCTTCATACGCAAGACCGCCGCTGAGTGCGCCGTCCCCTATTATCGCGGCGACGTCGTAATCGGCATGGCTCAGGGTTCTGGCGCGCGCCATGCCGAGAGCGACGGACACTGAGTTTGACGCGTGCCCCGCGATGAAGGCGTCGTCACCGCTCTCATACGGCTTCGGGAAGCCGGAAAGACCGCCGTGCTGGCGGAGCGTTCCGAAGCTGTCCCGCCTGCCGGTTATGATCTTGTGGACATAGCTCTGATGGCCGACGTCAAAAACCACACGGTCGCGCGATGTGTCGTACACGCGGTGCAGCGCGACGGTCAGCTCCACGGCGCCGAGATTTGACGCGAGATGACCGCCGGTGCGGGATATGCTGCTTATCATGTAATCCCGCAGCTCCTGACACAGCGGCTCGAGTTCTTCTTCAGGCAGCTTTTTTATATCATTTGAGGAATTTATTCTCTCTAAAATACTCAAAACAAACCTCGAAAGTTATTTATATATTAGCTCATTTAAGCCTGCTGACCATGGAATCGGCCAGCTCGCAGAGAAACGCCGTATCCGTGAATGCTTCGCCGAGAGCGGCCTTGGCATTCTCCGTGAGTCGCACTACAAGCTCCATGCACTTCTCCTCGCCCAGCAGCGCCATATAGGTGTTCTTGTGCTCCTCAGCATCTGAGCCGATGGGCTTGCCCAGCTCCTCGGCAGTGCTGAGAACGTCAAGCATATCATCACGTATCTGGAAGGCCATGCCTATTGACGCGCCGAACAGCGCGGCGGCTTCAAGCATCTTCTTGTTTCCGCCCGCGGCGGCAACGCCCATCTGGCAGGCGGCGATAAGCAGCGCGCCCGTCTTGCGGGAATTTATCTCGTCCAAGTCCTCGGTGGTGAGCGGCTTGCCCTCGCCGAGCATGTCGAGATACTGCCCGCCGCACATTCCGTCAAGCCCGACAGCGTTTGCGAGGATTTCCGCGCAGGCTGCGCGGCGCTCTGCGGGCAGATTGCTTCTCAGGATCGTACCGAAGGCTTCCGCCTGAAGAGCATCGCCGGCGAGGGTCGCCGTGCATTCGCCATAGACTACGTGGTTCGTCGGCTTGCCGCGGCGCAGATCGTCGTTATCCATGCATGGCAGATCGTCATGTATAAGGCTGTAAGTATGCAGCATCTCTATCGCGCAGGCAACGGGAAGCGCCGCGTTTATCTCCCCGCCGGAAATGCGGCAGAATTCAAGCACGAGCATCGGGCGAATCCTCTTGCCGCCGGCGAGCAGGCTGTATCTCATCGCTTCGGCAAGCCCCTCAAGCGGCATGCCCGCCGCACCGGCAAAGCTCCGTTCCAAAGCGGACTCGACCAGCGCTTTATATTCCTTGGTGTTCATCTTTAGTTCTCGTCCTCGAACGGAAGCTCTTCCGGCTCCCTGTCAGGACCCTTTCTGAGTTTTACCACTTTCTGTTCCGCCTCGTCGAGCTGTTTTTCACAGGAACGGATAAGTGCCGTCCCCTCCTCGAAAAGCGCAAGAGAGTCGTTGAGCGGCATGTCGCCCTTCTCAAGATGGCGCACTATCTCATCGAGCCGCGCCATGGACTGTTCAAAGCTGAGATTTTTTCCGGCCATTTTAATCCTCCAATTTTTTATCCGGCGTGACTGTTTTTACCGTGCAGCCAACGCTGCCGTCCGCGACGCGCAGCGTCACGCTGTCACCCACCCTGAGCTGAGCGGTGCTCTTGACAACTGCGCCTGTATCATCGCTTGCAATGGCGTAGCCGCGCGTAAGAACGCGGAGCGGACTCATCGCGTCCAGCGCCGAGGCCAGCCGGACATAGCCGTGCCGCCTCGCGGTAATGCCGCGTTCCATGACGGATACGAGCCGCTCCCGGCTCATATCAAGCTCCATGCGGCGGTTGTCGATCAGCACGGACGGATCCGTCATCACCCGCTTCGATGCGTAGCCCGAAAGCCGCTCGCGCAGCTGGGTCAGGCGCTTTGCCATGGACTGTGCGCTGCGTATCTCCATGCCCTGAAGCTGCTCCGCGACCTCGCGCATATCCGGAACCGCAAGCTCCGCCGCGTTTGACGGCGTTGATGCGCGCAGATCCGCGACATAGTCGGATATCGTGACATCCGGCTCGTGCCCGACGGCGGATATGACCGGCAGCTCCGATGCATAGATAGCCCGCGCCACCCGCTCGTCGTTGAATGCCCAGAGATCCTCTATCGAGCCGCCGCCGCGGCCTGTGATTATAAGGTCTGCGACCTTGAATTCGTTTGCATACCTGATAGCACCGGCTATCTCGGCCGGTGCCTCGACGCCCTGCACACGCACCGGCAGCAGCACGACCTTCGTCATCGGCCAGCGGTGGCCGAGAATGCGTATCATATCGTGCACCGCGGCGCCCGCGGAAGAGGTTATGATCGCTATCTTGTCCGGAAACTGCGGCAGTGGTTTTTTGTGTGCGCGGTCAAAGAGCCCCTCTGCGCTGAGCTTGGCCTTCAGCTGCTCATAGGCAACCTGAAGATCACCCATACCCTCGGGCATCAGGCCGGTGCAGTAGAGCTGATACGCGCCGTCACGCGGGTATACGGCGATGCGGCCGTACGCCGTGACGCCCATACCGCTCTCCGGGCGGAAGCGCAGCTTCGAAGCGCTGCTTTTGAACATGACGCAGCGCAGACTGCTCTCACTGTCCTTGAGCGTGAAGTAGTGGTGCCCGGAGGGGTATATTTTATAGTTGGACAGCTCGCCGCGAACGCAGACCTCGCCGAGCATCGGATCGGACTCGATGAGATTTTTTATGCGCTCGTTAAGCTCGCTTACCGTCAACACGGGCTTTTCCATGGCTTACTCGGCGTCGGTGACGGCTTCCGCCTCAGTGGCGCCCTTTTCTCCGCGCATGAAGCCGCCGAGAACACCGTTCACGAAAGCGACGGTATCCGGCTCGTCATAGCCCTTGTCAAGCTCCACCGCTTCGTTTATCGCGGCGGAGTCGGGGATATCGTCCATATAGATTATCTCGCACAGGGCGCAGCGCAGGACTGCGAGCGCCGTTTTGGAGATACGATCCACCTTCCAGCCGTGAGAGTAGCGCTCAATAAAGCCGTCAAACTCATTACGGTTCTCGTCAATGAGCTTGACGAGGCGGCGGATATAGTCCATCTGCTTATCATCAGGGTACTCGCTGTACAGCTCGTCCTCGGCGGCGAGAGACGCATAGTGCTCTTCGGCAAAGAAGCTGTCGAGCAGCTCGTCTGCGCTCAGCTTGCCGTTCGCCCCGGCAAAGCATAGCTGTATCGCTATTTCGCGGGCGGTGCTTCTGTTCATATCTTTCCCTCCGGATAATTATTTTTCAAAGGCCACGCCGGAAACGTGAACGTTTATCTCGGCGTTGTCGATACCGGTTGTGGACTGAACAAGAGTCATCAGCTTCTCCTGCACGCTGCGTGCGACGCCGACAATATTGCAGCCGTAAAGCACCGTGATGATAGCGTCAACTATGATCTTCGAGCCGTCAACAAACTGCACCTTTACGCCGCGGGACACGGTCTTGAGGCCGAGAAGCTCCGCAAACTCCGCTCCTGCGGTGTTGGAAAGGCCGGCAACGCCGTCAACTTCGGAAATAGCGCTGCGCACAAGGCTGGTGATAACGTCCTCAGAGATATTGATACTGCCGTTCTCTTCGCGGCAGGTGATATAATTTTCGCCCATAACGTTCCTCCAAAATTTGATTCAGAATATTCTAACACGTTACGGGCAAAAAATAAAGCCTATTTATAAAAAAATGATGAATTATTCATTTTTATATTTATTCTCCGGCGCGTGTATATAAAAAACCGACGCATGTAAAAATGCGCCGGATGATATTCATGCTTTTACCTCTATTATGTTCAGCTGTGACGCGTCATACTCCGTCTCGGTGCATATCACGTCCGTTATGCGCGCGACGGCCTCCTCGCTCAGCCCTTCCGCCGGAGCTGGCACGGCGACGGTTATGCTGTCGTTGCTGATGTAGACCACACACTCGGAGAAATCCTTGGCAAGCAGCAGGTTCTCTATCTGTGCCTCCTTCATCGAACAGGTCGCCATGGCGGATATTGCGTTGATGGCGCTGTCGATTGTCTCCTGCGAGGCGGTCTCAGCGGCGGCTGCCGTCTGAAGCAGCTCAAGCGCCTCGTCGCGCGAGACCTGCCGCGTCAGTCTTGCCTCGGCGAAATATCCGCTCGCGGTGCTCTCTTCCGCGGGCGCGGCATCCGCGTCCGCTGCCGCCGCGTCGAGCATAGCGCTGTCCTCGGCGGACACCATCTCGGAATCGGGATGCCCCCATCTGTTGTTGTACGACCAGTTGAGCGCAACAGCGGCGCAGACGAATACCAGCACCGCTATCATCGTAATGTTCCTTTTCTTGTTCTTCATATGCCTGTTGCTCCTCCCATTTTAATTTACATCTGCCATTTTCAACACGGTTATTTTATCGGAACCAAAACCAGTATATGAGCGTATCGCGTTAATAATATCCATCCGTACCCTCGCATTGTCCGCTCCCCTGCACGCAACGACGACCCCCGTCTCGGAGATGACCACCCTCAGCTCGCCGACGCCCTCCACGCTTTCCAGAAGCTGCGCCAGGCTCTCGTCTGGGGTGGGCTGCTCCTTCGTGCTGCCGCCGGATGGCAGGAGCATCAGCACCGCGCCGACGATCAGCACCAGCAGAGGATATTTATACTTTTCAAATCGTTTTCTCAGTCCGTCCATAGCTTTCACCCGCCGTCGCGCCATTCCTGCGCGCTCTCCAGTATTCCAAGCTCGCGCTCTATCACTCCGCTCAGCGCCTGACTTGCGGCGGCAGGGTCGGGGCATGAGATCACCGCGCCTTCGGGATACCAGAAGCCGTCCGTGCTCCATGCAGCCGTGACCCTGACCTCCGTAAGCTCCACGCCGTATTCACGGGCTTTGTCCCAAATATATGCCGAACATTCCTCCTCTATGACAAGTCTGTTCAGCCTGTTGTCAAGCTCCTGCGAGCTTTCGGTGAGCGCGGCGCCCATTTCGCGGTAATGCG
>ULRB01049158.1_pt1 | contig 15089 bp, 10 predicted proteins | sample 1955051 | NCBI WGS metagenome assembly ULRB01 (sample SAMEA4835671, study PRJEB28245) | human gut metagenome | biome: gut microbiome; material: fecal sample | place: Denmark | collected 2008 | reverse complement strand
GATAAATCTTTAAAATATAAATATAATGTGGTTCGTTGTATAACTGTTTTTGTCACTATTATTACTTGTGGTCTTTATTATGGCACAATTAATTTTAGTTTCATGCAAGATAAAATGCAAATCGTAAGTAATAAAGAATTATATAAGAATCCTTCGATGCAAAATATTGCTGTTAGTCAATATGGACTTTTAGGTTATGAATTTTTAGATATTAAATCATTAGTTATTAAACATGAACAAACAGCGGAGACATTTGCAAAATATGAACCTAAAGAAGTAACTAATTATAGTAGAACTATTGATGATACGGCTTGGGATGCCCTACAAGAGACAGAAACTAATAAGGATTATAAAACTTTAAACAGTTATTTTATGAGCAAAGAAATTACGAGTAAAAATGATTATACAGGGATGTTTAAAGGAAAAAATTTAATTGTTTTAATGATTGAATCAGGTAGTAATGTTTTAAAGAATTATCCAGAATATTTTCCTAATTTTGCTAAACTATATAATAATGGTTGGTCTTGGGAAAATGCTTTCTCCCCAAGAAATGCTTGTTCAACTGGTAATAATGAAATGACTGGGATAACATCTTTATATACTATTAATAATACTTGTACTATTAATACTTATAAAGATAATATTTATTATGAATCATTATTTAACTTATTTAATAGGGCTAATTATCATACGAGTAGTTATCATGATTATACAGATCACTTTTATTACCGAAGTATATATCATCCTAATATGGGCAGTCAAAATTATTATGATGTTAATAAATTAGGAATTAAATTAGGAAGTGAATATCAACCTTGGCCAAGTGATGTTGAGCTTATAGAAAAGGCTGTACCTCACTTTATTGATGAAGATAAATATATGGCATGGTTAACAACGGTATCTAGTCATATGACTTATAAGAATTCTAGTAAAACCGGTGATATGTATTTAGATTTATATAAAGATGAAGATTGGGATATTACGGCTAAAAGATATATGTCGAAGTTAAAGATAGTTGATAATGCTATAGGCGAGTTGCTACAGGAATTAGAAGATAATGGTAAACTAGAAGATACTGTAATTATGTTATTTGCTGATCATTATCCATATGGTTTAAGTGATGATGCTTTTGCCCAGATAGCTAAATATGATACATCAAGTAATGGCGATACCGATAGAACACCATTTATTATTTATAATTCAAGCTTAGAGGCTAAAAAGTTTGATGATTATACAACTTTTGTTAATATTTTACCAACTCTTGCTAATCTATTTGCTTTAGATTATGATCCTCGTCTTTATGGTGGTACCGATCTTTTAAGTGATTCTTATGAAGGAATTGTAGTATTTGCCGATGGGTCTTGGCGTACTGATAAGGCTTATTATGATGCTACTAAGGGTAAAATAAATTATATTGGTGCTGATAAGTATACTGATGAAGAAATAATAAGTATTAACACCAAAGTTAAAAATGAAATGAAAATGGATAATTTGGCTATAAAGACTAATTATTTTGCTTATTTAGAAAATGGTTTAAAAAGTAGTGAAGATGATATTAATAGTAATGATACTACTGATAGTAATTAGAAGTAAAAAAACAAATTATTTAAATGGGAGTAAGAAATTACTCTTTTTTTAATTTCTATATTAAAAATAAATAATTTGTACTTTAAACCAAATTATGATAATATTTTATTATGATAGGAAGAGTTGTATGATAAGTGAAATGAATAACAATTTAAATTATGAATATAAAACTTTACCAGAAAGCACTAAAAAATATATTAATAAAGCCCTTGATTTTTATAATCATGCTGGTCCGTGGGGTTTGCAATATATAATTTTATCTTTATTTGTAGCGGCATTTCAAGAAGACCCCAAATTGGAAGAATTTGCGAAAATTAATCACTTAGATTTATCTAGATTTTATTCCGATTTAAGAGTTACTAATCCAGCTGAAGTAAAAGCAAATCAATTTCCTCTTTTTATTAATAGCTATGAACAGTTTTACAATAGCGATGCTGCTATACAAGTAATGAAAATAATTACCGATAACATGAGCGAAACTTCTAAATTTAGCATTCATGATAACAAATACCTACAAATTAATTTTTTAAGTCCCGCTTTGATTTTAAATTATACTATGGATTTTGAGACTGTAATAGAAGAATTTAAATTTATGGAAAAAAGCAAGGATGTCTATAGTAATCCCAATAGTTTATTTAATAAACTTAGAACTTATGCTAAAAATATTTGCTTCTTAGAAAAAAGCTGGTCATATGAACCAATAAATAAGAGACTTTCTCAAGAAGAATTAAATCAATCGCGAGTTTCTTTTATATTTAATGCGTTTGGCAACAAAATATCTGCTCCTTCCCAAAACTATGATTCTATGGTTACTCTCATGCCGAAAATGCCAACTTCTAAAGAAACAATCAGCGATGCTTTAGCTAGCGCTGCCAGTTCCAACCCCGAAAGTTCCAAAGAACCGGATAGTACCGATATTAAAGAGAATTTAAAAGCAATCGAAAAAAAATTCATTGGTCAAGAAGAAGCTGTAAAAAACATCTTTTTAAATCTTATCAGTAATCAAAAGCTTGCACAATTAAGTGAAGTTCCCAGCGGAACTAGGTCTATAATATTTATCGATGGTCCCAGTGGCACCGGTAAAACTGCCATTACTAAAGATATTGCTAAAGTCCTAGACGTTCCATTTGTTGCCACCTCTATTACTAATTATTCAACAACTGGTTATGCGGGCGGCGACTTAACCGATATTTTAAAAGATTTATTAGTTAAAGCCCAAGGTAATCCTTTTAAAGCCGAAAAAGGAATCGTTGTTTTAGATGAATTTGATAAAATTACTAACTTTGGCAATAATGATTTAGTTGTCAAAAAAGCTATCCAACATCAATTATTAGACTTTTTGGGTGGTGGTAAATATACCGTTGATTGCGAAGGGGCTAAAGTAGAGTTTGATACTTCCAAATTAACGTTTGTTTGTCTTGGCGCCTTAACTAATTTAAGAAACACTAAGACTACTACTAAAATTCAAAGACCAATAGGTTTCAATACCCCATTAGTTTTTTCAGCCGAATCTAAGGAATACACAATTACGCCAAACGATTTAATAAATATGGGCCTAGAAAAAGAGTTAGTTGGACGCTTTAACACCTTCCTACATACCAAAGATTATAGTAAAGATGACTTAAAGAAAATTTTGTTGGAATCAGAAATAAGTCCATTGATTGGTCTTAAGACCATTGCCTCATCTAATAATAAAACCTTAACCATTGATGAAGATGCTTATGACTTAATTGTTCAAAGTGCTTACGATTTAAATACAGGAGCTAGAAGTCTTCAAACTATTATCAGTAGTATAAAAACTGAATATTTAGAACAAATATTATTGGGAAAAGACCAAGAAATCCATATAACCTCTAAAGATATCTTAAGAATCACGAGTGAAACCTTTAAAGAAAGAAGTCGAAGTTAAAATGCAATATGAATATAATGGTAATTTATTAGAAGAAGAACGAGCATTACAAGTAGCTAAAGAAATAGTAGGCAAATATCCTATGATAAGTATTGCTAAAGCTTCAGCAGCCGCCCGCCTAGAAGGCTACCTTTCTAAAAAAGTTACGCCAATTGATAAATTAAATAGACTTTATAACATCATGTTAATAAATTGTAATGATAGAAAAATTATGTCCATAGTTTATCGTGACTATTTAAATATCCTAGCTCTTTATATGAATGAGATAGATAATAATAAATATTTTACTTTAGCCAATATCATAAAAGATTATTTACAAGGAAATTGTGCTTTTCCATTTATCAGCAATATCACTTAGTTTATATTGCTTTTTTTAGTTTTGCTACTTGAAAAGATAAAAATACTATGTTACTATTACAGCGTTTGACATTTTTGTATAATAAAATGGCTAAAAGAGAAATAAAATATTAAATAATAAAATTAAAAGATAAAAAAGAAAGTGATGTTATGAAAAAAAAGAAAAACTTAGTAATAGTAGAGTCCCCTGCTAAAAGTAAAACAATTGAAAAATACTTAGGCAGTGATTATAAAGTAGTATCTAGTAAAGGACATATTAGAGACCTTTCAACTAAAGGTAAATATGGTTTAGGAATCGATGTGGAAAATGATTTTAAACCCGATTATGTTGCTATTAAAGGTAAATCTAGTATTATTAAAGAATTAAAAAAAGATGTGAAAGAAGCAAATAGAATATATCTAGCAAGCGATCCAGACCGCGAAGGAGAAGCTATCTCATGGCATTTATTTGATACTTTAAAATTAAAAGATAAGGATTATGACCGTATTGAGTTTCATGAAATTACGAAACCTGCTGTAATAGAAGCATTTAAGCATCCGAGAAAGATTGATGATAATTTAGTAAAATCTCAAGAAACTAGAAGAATGCTTGACCGTATTATCGGCTTTAGATTATCTAAATTAATGCAATCTAAAACAGGTGGTAAGTCAGCTGGACGTGTTCAATCAGTAGCTTTAAAGTTAATTGTTGACCGTGAACGAGAAATTAAAGCTTTTGTTCCTGAAGAATATTGGACTATTACAGCTAATTTTAATGATTTTAGTGCTGAGGCCTTTAAATATCAAGACAAAGATATAGAAATAAAAAATGAAGAAGCAGCTGATGCTATTTTAGCTAAATTAAATAAAGAATACAAAGTTGAGTCAGTTACTAAAAAAAGTAAGAAAAGACCTTCTAAACCAATATTTAAAACTTCAACTTTACAACAAACTGCCGTTAATCGTTTAGGTTTTGCTTCTTCGAAAACTATGAAAGTGGTTCAAAAATTATATGAAGGCATTGATATTGGTAGTGAAACTATTGGTTTAATTACTTATATGCGTACTGATTCAGTTCGTATGTCTCCAATATTTATTAACGATACTTTACAATATATCGAAGAAAATTATGGTAAAAAATATGTTGGTTCGGTTAAAGTGGGTAAAAAAGATGAAAACATGCAGGATGCCCATGAAGGTATTAGACCAACTTCAATTAATCGTACTCCGGAAAGTCTTAAAGCTTACCTTACTCCTGATGAATACAAATTATATAGTATTATTTATTATAAGACTTTATCTAGTTTAATGGCTGATGCTAAAGTAGAAAGTACAACGGTTATTTTAGATAATAATGATTATAAATTTAAGACAACTGGTTCTATTTTAACTTTTGATGGTTATTTAAAAGTTTATGCCAAGTATGAAGAGCAAGAAGATACCATTTTACCAGAGTTACAAGAAGGAGAAATCTTAAGTACTGATGATGTTTTAAAAACACAACACTTTACTAAACCAGCCCCAAGATATACAGAAAGTAGTTTAATTAAAGAATTAGAATCTTTAGGTATTGGTAGACCAAGTACTTATGCTACAATTATTGATACATTGAAAACAAGAAGTTATGTAACTTTAGAAGATAAGAAGTTTGTACCAACGGATATTGGCATTGAAACAACAGATAAATTACAAGAATATTTTAGTAAGATAGTTAATGTTAAATATACTGCTAATATGGAGACAGACTTAGATTTAATTGCTGATAATAAGTTAAATAATATTGAACTTTTAAAGAAATTTTATGGTGAGTTTGAACCACTTGTTCAAGATGCTTTTCATCATATGGAAAAGAAACCAGCTGAAGAAACAGGAGAGTTATGTCCAGAATGTAATAGTCCTTTAGTAGTTAGAAATGGTCGTTTTGGTAAATTTACAGCTTGTTCTAATTATCCTACTTGTAAATATATAAAAAAAGAAAAACCAGTTCAAATTGAAGTAATGGATTGTCCTAAATGTGACGGTAAGATTCTTTTAAAGAAAACGAGACGTGGTAAAGATTTTTATGGTTGCTCAAATTATCCTAAATGCGATTTTGCTAGTTGGTATGAACCAATTAATAAATTTTGTCCAAAGTGTAAGAGCATTTTAGTTAAGAAAGGTAAAAAGATTGCTTGTTCTAATTCAGAGTGTGATTTTGAAGAGTAATATTTTAAATTTTTGCAATAGTTTAAGTATGAATTTTGTTTCATGCTTTTTTCTTTTGATAAATAAAAAAATAAATATGTGTTTTAGAAGAAAATTTATTTATTGAATTATGGTTAAAGGTGGTTTAAAAATAGATAATATCAGTTAAGAAAGAGGATAACTTTTTAATTTAGAATTAATTGGTTTAGATATTTTATATGAGTAAAAACGATATGATTTAAGAATGGATTTTTGGCTATCTTATGTTGATTGTAATACCAAAAAAATAGATGTTATAACTAATAAAAAAGCAAAAGATTTAACTAAACAAGAGAGTGAGAAATTAAGAACTTATCAAGAAGAACTAACTCTTTTAAAAGTTTTAAAGAAATATCCAAATAAAAATCTAAGTCGAGATGAGAGAACATTAGTTTATAAATCTTTAGATACTAAAATCGAAAATTTGATTATTAAAAAATTGAGTATAAACAAATTAATGATGCTAAAAAAATATATCAAAGTGCTAAAAATGAATCTTTAGAAGAAATAGATAAATGGTTAGCTAGTACTGATGAAGTGATTGCTCCAATTCTTAGATATGTAAGATTTTTGTTATTAAAAAGAGAATTAGTGCTTGCTATGCAAAATTTAGATAAAAGAATTTAAGCTTTAGCATAATCATAATCTAGATGTGGATTATCGTAAAAGGAAAATAAGTCTTAATAAATGGAATTTTATAAAAAAGCCCTTAAAGTATTAATTGTTAATATAAGATTAGTTGTCTTTCAACAAAAAATATGTTATTGACTAATAGAAAAAATTGGTTTATTATAAGTAACATTGATAAAAAGCAACTGTTGATAAAATATTTTTGGGGGGTATTTAAATGAAGAATGAAAATATTTTAAATGGAAGCAAAACTGAAACAATGGATTCTGACTTTGCAAATGAACTTATAAAAGAATGGATTTATTGGTTATCTTATGTAAGTGAAGAAGATAAAGCAAAATTAGAAGAAATAAAAGCAAAAAAAGGTAGCAAACTAACAGATATTGAGAAAAGAATATTAAGTGATTATCAAGTAGAGAGAAAAATATTAGAAGCATTAAAAAGATATTCTAATAAAAGTAGTAAAGATACTAATCAAGAATTAATGCAGATATTTTTAAATAATAATATTGAGGTTTTAATAGTTAAAAAATTGTGTTTACGCAAAATAAATGATGCAACACGTTTTTATGAAAATGTTAAGACTAAATCTTTAGAAGAAATTAGTGATTGGTTAACTAGAGCAGAAGGGACAATGGCTCCAACATTTAGATATACTAGATTGCTATTATTAAAAGATGGATATAAAAAAATTACTGATGGTTTTACTATTTAATAAAGCTTAAAAATTAGATTATTTATAGTTATTATAATATGTATGGCAATTTAGGTACAAAGTTAATTCTTTGTACTTTTTTAAGTTTATAAAAAGTGATAAAATTAATTAGTATGAAAGGAATAATACTTATGTTAAATAATACTAATATCAAAGAAAGAATAGAATATTTATGTAGTGTCTTAAATAAAGCTAATGTGGAATACTATGTTAATGATAATCCAACTTTAACGGATAATGAATATGACTCTTTAATGGATGAGCTAATTAAGTTAGAAAATGAATATCCAGAATATAAATTAAAAAATTCGCCTACTAGTAAGGTTGGAAATGAAGTAATTGCTGAGTTTAAGAAAGTAACACACCCAACACCAATGTTTAGTTTATCTGATGTATTTAACTATGATGAGGTTAGAGATTTTGATAATAAAGTTAGAAAAGAAGTAGGCGATGTTGCTTATTCTTGTGAACTTAAAATGGATGGTTTAGCTGTATCTTTAATATATAAAGATGGTGCTTTTGTATCAGCGGCAACTCGTGGAGACGGCATTATTGGGGAAGATATTACCCATAATGTGCGTACAATAAAGAAACTGCCTCTTACTTTGCATAAAAAAATTGACCTCGAAGTTCGTGGTGAAATTTATATGCAAAAGAAAGTATTTAATAAATTAAATGAAGAACGTGCTAAAAGCGGTTTACAATTATTTCAAAATCCAAGAAATGCAGCGGCTGGGTCTATTCGTCAGTTAGATAGTAGTATTACGCGCGAACGTAATTTAGATATCGTTTTGTATCATTTACCTAATACAGATTTACAACATCATAGTGATACCTTAGATTTACTTAAAAACTGTGGATTACCAGTAAATCCTAATAATAGAATCTGTAAAAATATAGATGAGGTTTTAGCTTATATTGATTATTGGACTATTCATAGACCAGAACTTCCTTATGAAATAGACGGTATTGTTATTAAAGTTAATGATTTAAGTGCTCAAAGAACATTGGGTTATACAATTAAATATCCAAAATGGGCAGTTGCTTATAAGTTTCCAGCAGAAAAAGTTATTACACGTTTAACCGATATAGTTTGTACTGTAGGACGTACGGGTCAGATAACTCCAAATGCTGTTTTAGAGCCTATTAAAGTAGCCGGTTCAACAATTAGAAGAGCTACCTTACATAATTATCCTTATATTGTAAGTAAAGATTTAAAAATAGGAGATTATGTTTATTTACATAAAGCTGGAGATGTTATTCCAGAGGTAGTAGGACCTGTTTTAGAACGTCGTAGTGGCATAGAAAAAGACTATAAAATGATTACTAACTGTCCTATTTGTGGTACAAAGTTAGAATTAACTGATTCGAAAATTGATTTATATTGTCCAAATGAAGCTTGTCCAGCAAGACAAATTAATGCTTTAATTCATTTTATTTCCAGAGATGCCATGAATATTGATGGTTTAGGAGAACAAATTGTTGAGGACTTCTATAATATGGGTTTAATTAAAGATATACCAGATATTTATAATCTAAGTAAAGATAAAGAAGATTTAATTGAATTAGAAGGTTTTGGTAATAAGAGTGTTAGTAATTTATTAATTTCGATTGAAAATAGTAAACATAATTCTTTAGAAAGATTAATTAATGGTTTAGGTATTAGTGGTATTGGAATAAAGTCCGCCAAGTTATTAGCATCCCGATATGAGACAATGCGAAATCTTATGAATGCATCGATAGAAGAATTACAAAATATTAAAGATATAGGTAATGTTTTAGCTACTAATATTAGTAATTATTTTGATAATCCTAAGAATAGAATATTAATATCTAAGTTAGAAGAATTAGGTCTTAATATGACTTATTTAGGTGAGAAAAAAACTTTAGATGCTAATTTTCAAGATAAAAAATTTGTTATTACTGGTACTATTCCGGGTAGAAGTCGTGAAGAAATTAAAAAAGAAATTGAATTACGTGGCGGATTTACTGTCGAATCAGTTAGTAAAAAGACTGATGTTGTTATTGTGGGTGATGCTCCTGGTTCAAAATATGATAAGGCAATGAGTCTTGATATTACGATTTGGAATCCTGATACTTTAGAAAGTTTTTTAGGTCAAACTAGTAAAAATTAAAAAAATATAGTATAATCAATTTACAGAAAGAGGTGTAATTTTGAAAAAATTTATTCGTAATAATAAAGCGATATGTTTTATGGTTTTAATTATTATTGCTTGTATAGGCATTAGTGCGGCTCTTTTACTTAAATATTTCTATTTTGGTAATGGTGGGTCGAAGTATGGTGATAGATTAGATGGCATTGAAGCAGTTGCTATAACTGATGATAAAAAAAATAGTGTTGTCGAAGATATCAAACAAAGAAAAAAAGTTAAGGATGCTAAGATTGAAGTAAGTGGTAAAATCATTTATATTCGTATTGCTTTTGAAGCTGGTGCTGATTTAGAAACATCAAAAGCAATCGCCGTTAAGACTTTAGAACAATTTAGTGATGAGGAAAAAGCATTCTATGATATTCATTTTACTTTAGTAAGTGAAAAAAATGAAGCAAGTGATGGTTTTACAATCATGGGCTCAAAGAATGTTAATGGTACAAACTTGATTTGGAATAATAATAATCCAGTAAGTGATGATGGTGAGTAAAATGGCAAAAAAAGTTAGACTGATTTTCATATTATTTGTGGGTATAATAATAGTCGCAGTAGCTTCTTTAGCAGTTGTAAATATCCTAAATGATGAAAATAAATTAACGGTTGAAGAAAACAAATGGATTAATAATAATTTATCAACTGTTTTAAATGTTAATGTTATTAATGACTTAGATATCTTTGGTAAAAGTGGGGCTGGAGTATTTTATGACTTTCTAAATGATTTAGGTAAAGAATATAACTTAAAAATAAATCCTGTAACTTATACTAGTAAAGATGAAAATATAACTAGTGGTTTTATTGCTACTAATACGAAAAATGATAAATTTGTAGAATTTTATGCTGATAATTATGTCTTATTAAAGAAAGATTATGTTTATTATAATAATATTGAGGCTATAAAAGATATTAAAATAGGTGTTTTAAAGAGTGATGCCGATTATATTAAAGGTTATTTTAATGAAGATAAAAATATTGAATTTAAAAGTTTTGATACTTATGATGCCTTAAAAGAAAGCTTTAATAAAGATTTAGATTATATAATGGTACCTAAGTATGAATTAACTAGTGATATTTTAGAAAAAAACTATAGTGTTGTTTATGAATTTAGTGATATAAAAAAATATTATGGTTATTATATGTTAGATGATAACTTTAGTAGTGTTATTAAAAAATATTATAATAAATGGCAAAATAAAAAATATAAAAATGCCTTTAATACTAATTTAAAAAATACTTTAGTAAAAAGTATTAAGTTAAGTGAAGTAGAACAAAAAGAATTAACATCGCGTATTTATAATTATGGTTTTGTAAACAATAATCCTTATGAAATTATTTTAGGGGGAAATTATGGTGGCATTGTATCTGTTTATTTAAAAAACTTTAGTGAAATGGCTGGGGTTGATTTTAAATATATTAAGTATCGTACTTATAAACAATTAACTAATGCAATTAACAATAATTCTATTGATTTATATTTTAACTATTATAACTTAACTAATAATTATCAAACTATAACAACTAATATGGATATAAAATATTATGTTATAGCTAGTCGTAAAAATGATATAGTAGTTAATTCTTTGAATTCATTGCAAAATCAAACAGTATATGTAATGCAAGATAGTATTATTTATGAAAATTTAAAAAATATAAAAGGTATTGATTTAAAAACTTATAAAAAGGTAAGTGATTTAAAAAAACTTGCTAAGAGTAAAGCGATTGCTGTAGTTGATTATGATACTTATTTAGATGTTGCTAGTACAACTTTAAAAGATTATAGTCCTAGATATGCAAATAGTCTAAATATTCCTTATACTTTTAAAGTTAGAGAAGATAATGCCTTTACTAAGTTATTTAAAGCTTATATTAGTTTGAGTGATGCTAGTATGATAAGAGTAGAGGGCTTAAATAGTTATAAAAAGACTTTAGATAGTGGTACTATTTTAGGAACAATAGCTAAGTATATATTATATTTTTTAATAATATTTGTTATTTTAATTTATGCTTTATATAAAAGGGCTAGAAAAATTAAGATATCAAAAAAGATTAAAAAAGAAGAAAAAATAAGATATATTGACCAATTAACTTCATTAAAGAATCGTAATTATTTAATGGAAAATGCGTCATCTTGGAATAAAAATACTATTTATCCCCAAGCTATGGTGGTTGTTGATTTAAATAGAATTCAAGAAATAAATGATACTTTAGGATATGAAAAGGGCGATGCTCAAATTAAAGCTGCTGCTAATATCCTAATTAGAACACAACTTGATAATAGTGATATTGTAAGAACTGATGGAACGGAATTTTTAATTTATTTAGTTGGCTATGATGAAAGACAAGTTGTAAGTTATATTAAAAAATTAACTAAGGAGTTAAAAAATATGCCTTATGATTTTGGAGCATCTATTGGTCATAGTATGATTGATAGTGATAAGAAATTAGTTGAAGATGCTCTAAATGAAGCCGTTGAGGATATGAAAATAAAAAAGCAAGAAAATAGTCTTAAGGAGTAGTAATGAAAGTAAAAGAGTTTATTAAAAACTTTTGGGAAGTACTTAATCGAAGAGAAATGCTGATACTACCAGGACATCTTGCTTTTTCTTTTATTCTTTCGATTGTACCTATCTTAACCCTTATTGGTTATGGTGCGGCAGGTTTAAATTTATCTATTGATTTTATTGAAGAATTTATGACCAAAGCTTTTGGAAGTACTATTAGCCAAATGATTATTCCAATAGTTTCGGTAAGTGGTTTATCATTTTCTTTCTTTATTACTTTATTTATTGGATTTTTTACGGCATCCAGTGGTGCTTCAGCCATCATTATTACTTCAAATATGATTTATGGTATTGAAGATAAAGGCTATATTTATCGTAAGATTAAAGCTTTAGTAATGACAGTGTTTATTGTATTACTTTTCCTATTTATTTTAATTTTCCCATTGTTTGGTAATAAAATAATAGAGTTAATAAAGTATGTTAATTTAAATCCTTTTGTAACCGAGAAAATTCAGACTGTATTTAATTTTTTACAAGGTCCATTCTCATTATTCTTTGTTTTCTTATTTATAAAGATAATTTATGCCATGGCACCAGATGTAAAAATACCTTCCAAAAATGTTAATTACGGTGCTATATTTACTTCAATTGGTTGGTTAGTAGTAACTTGGATTTATTCTTTTTACATAAATCATTATGCTCATTATTCAGTATTCTATGGGGGATTAGCTAACTTAGTAATATTACTATTGTGGTTTTATTTACTAGCTAATATCTTTGTAATAGGAATGGCCCTAAATTATCGAAAAAGTGAAAATAAAAAATAATTATATAAATATTAAATTATTTACTGTCTGTATTTGGAGATAATAAATCTGATTTTAATCATATTACTATTAATTATACGTAAGAAAAGAAAGTTCTTAAAGATTTAAATACCTAAAAAAGAACTTTTTTTTATAGCTGATAAAAAATACTTGAAATTTTAGAAAATTAATTAAAAAGCAACTCAAAGTTGTCATAAAACAACCAAAAAGTGGTGGTGGGCAACCAGTAAAAATAGATATGATTAGCTTGAGAAAAGGAGAATTTAGATGAATAGTAATTTGGCAGAAAATTTAAAAAAAATAAGAAAAGAAAATAATTTGAGTCAGGAAGATTTAGCCGATATCTTAGGAGTATCTAGGCAGGCTATAAGTAAATGGGAATCAAAGGTTAGTTATCCGGAAATGGATAAAATAGTCTTGCTATGTAAAAAGTTCGATTTAAATATTGATGATTTATTACATGGGGATATAAAAGAAGTAAAAGAAAGTATGGCTGTTAAAAGTAAAATAAAATCAAGTTGTGATGAAATATTTAATTTTATTATTAATAGCTTCGAATTGTTTTGGCAAATGACTTTAAAAATGAAAATAAAGTTTATTTTAGAACAAATAATAATAGTTATTATAATGCTTATTATTTGGAATTGTGGGGCTTACATGGGAAGTTTTATTATCCAACAAGTTTTAAGAAAGATACCTCATGATATTTATATTACTATTTATAGCATTTTTAGTAGTTTGTATCTTATTTTAGGTTTAATATTTAATATTATTATTATATTTAAGTTATATAAAGTAAGATATTATAATGCTTATGTTTCTTTTGCAAATAATGAAAATGCTTTGGAGAGTAAGGCTAGTTTAGAATTTAAAGATAGTAGGGATATTAATTTTAAACAAAATATGACTAGACCAAATAAAATAGTTATAGAAAATAAGAATGGTAGTGATGATAATTTTTTTGATTTACTTACTAATATTGTTGTTGGCACTATAAAGTTAATAGGTTTAGGAATAGTTTCGTTTTTAAGTTTTACTTTAGTATGTATTGTTATTGGTTTAATATGTTCGCTTTTAATAGTAAAATCAGGCTTATTCTTTACGGGTATATTTTCATCGAGCTTGGCCTTAGGCATAATTACCATTTTAGGTATTTTATTATTACTTAATTTTATTTTTAATAGAAAGAGTAATTTTAAAATAATGATTAATGCTTTTCTTGGTAGTGTTATTCTTTTAGGACTAGGTTTAGGTTTTGCTTTAGTTAGTTTAGTTGGTTTTAGTGATGCTTCTTCAAGTAATAATTTAAAACAAGAAAGTATAGAAATTTTAATGCAAGATAATTTATATTTTAGAACATATGATAAAGATAGTATTAGTTACCAAGAACTTGATATTGATAATATAAGAATAGAGTATAAAATAGATAAAGCTTGTAAGATAGAAAATAAAGTGCGTTCTAATGGTAATTTATATTTAAAGTCATTTTGTGAAGATAAGCATATGATTATAAAAGAATTAATAGATAGTCTTAATAATAAGGAAATCTATAACTTTGGTGATAATATGCATATTATAAAAGATATTACGGTTTATGGTAAAAAAGAAAATTTAGATATAATAAGAAAGAATATGGAAGAATAGAAATTATTAATGTTTTTATTCTTTTTTCGTATAAAAAAAACTTACAAGCATTAAACTTGTAAGTTAAATTACCTATTGGAGCGGATGATGAGAATCGAACTCACGTTATCAGCTTGGAAGGCTGAAGCTCTACCATTAAACTACATCCGCATCAGTAAGTAATTTAATTTTACCATAAAACGAGGCTGATGCCAAGTCTTTTTTTAATTTTTTTGTCCAAATAAAGCAATTATTTTATTCCAATTATTAATATCTTCTAAAGTTATATTATTTTTAAATAATACACTATAATTATAAGTTAAATCGATAAAATAATTATCAATTAAATAGGGAATGATTTCAATTAAGCGGTTTTTAACTTCTTCACTTAATTTTATTTCTTTTTCTAAAGAGATTTTACTAAATAACATTTTAAACTTATCTAAGTACATCTTATGTTTAATTAAGACAATGTCACTATCACTAGAATTAATTGGCATTATATAATCATTTAAGCCTTTAATATATTCATCTTTATAGACTTGTTTTATAATATCAGTACTTATGTAT
>ULRB01001453.1_pt1 | contig 15117 bp, 9 predicted proteins | sample 1955051 | NCBI WGS metagenome assembly ULRB01 (sample SAMEA4835671, study PRJEB28245) | human gut metagenome | biome: gut microbiome; material: fecal sample | place: Denmark | collected 2008 | reverse complement strand
AGGATTGCTTTTACCCGTTGGTCTGAGCGCACAAGCCGTGCCACCGGAGTTAGAAGTATCCTTGCTTCCGAAAGCAAAACCAATTGTGGAGTCAAAGCAGGCAGTCAGAACCAAACGTACAATGACGCTTGCACCCGACGGCCCTTTGACCGCCAAACCACAAAAACAAACAGCGGCGGCTCAGCCTAAACGCGGAGCCATAAGCTCAACCGCCGACCTGGCCGGAAAGAAAGTGATGACAGCGCGCAGCCTGCGCAGCGACTCTTTCGGCGATGACGGCAACGCCTGCACAATCTCCACGATTGCCGGCACCGATTCCATTATCATAAAAGGATTCTGGAACGATGCCATTACATTGAAAGCAAAAGTGAATGTTGCCGAGGGCACCATAACCATCCCCAATCAGGTTGTGGGTCAGATGGTTGACAACGGAAACATCGACATTGCTTTCTGTCAAAGCAACGGCAAACCCGACCGCAAAAAGAACATCACCGGCGTCATCAATGCCGACGGCTCAATCTCCATCAACGACTGGTGGGGAATCTATGTGGTTGCCGGAACTAACAAGGACCGTTATCCCTTTGCCGGTGGCGACACCAAAATCTATCCGGCAAACGGCACCATGACGTTCAATTTCCTTGACGGAACAAAATTTGAACAGAGCGTTTACATCACGCAGCCTTACGACAACCGAGTTATGATTACCAACTTCGGTAACTACGGTCAGACTGTATATGTAAATCTCAATTCATCACGCTCAGGTGATATTCCGAGTCAGGTAGCACGTCAGTATCCGGCCAACAAAGCCCATTTCTATACGTATGCCATCGGCTCCTATACGTCAAACGGACAGCCCAATGACATTACACCGACCATTAAGCTGAAAACTGCGGCAGCAGGCAATAACAACACCCTTGAGTGGGGTAACTGGTCGGCCATCTCCAATGGCACACAGCTGATGTACTTCGGAGCCATAACCGACGGTAAGATTACTTACGACGGCAACTTTGTATATCCCACAGCCGTCAGCGGACAGCTGGAAGGTGAAGGCACAGAAGCATCTCCTTATCTTATCACATCGCTTCGCGACCTCAAGGTTCTGGCACAGATGGTAAATTCAGTGCCTGAGAGCGAATACAACGGCTTCCTCAATGGCGTTAACTGTGCCCGTGTATTCCGCGGCAAGCACTTCCGCCTGACCAACGACATAGATATGGCAGGCACTCTCATCACTCCTATCGGTGCCGACGCTTATCACTACTTCGGCGGTATTTTCGACGGTCAAAATCACACCCTGAAGAATATGTCGGTTAGCTCAACTACCGGTCTGGCCGCACTCTTCGGCCTTGTTGACCCCGAAGGCGTCATCAAGAATATCAAGATGGACAAGCCCACCGTTACCAGCCAGGGTCAGACAGCCGGCAGTGTGTGCGGATGGAACTTCGGCACAATTGATAATTGCCATGTAACCAATGCCAATATTACCAACTATGCCCGTATCGCCGGCGGCGTTGTGGGTGTGGGCACAATAGTAACCAATTGCAGCATCAGCGACAGCTATATTCTGGGCGCCAATGGCAACCCTGCCGGCATCGTCGGACAAATCAACGCCGGAACGCTTACCAACTGTCATGCAGTACGTACCACGGTGATAGGAGCTACAGGCTCAGCCGGTCTTCCTGCCGGTGGTGTGGCTGCTGCTATCGACAAGACAACGGCTTCAAACCTCAGCTTCTCCGGACTCGTGGACACACGTACTTATATGTGTACCATGTCGACAGGCGGCGTAATCGGCGTGCTCAGCAATTCAACTCTGGACCAGGCGTTTGCTACAGGTGAAGTTAAAGCCGGCCCCTCCGACAACATGAACCGACCCTCATGCGCCGGTGGCGTGGCTGGTAAGACTTACGGCGGCAAAATTGAAAACTGCTTCTTCACCGGTAAGGTATCAACCTATACCAACCGTATGGCCGGCGGCATCACTGGCTGGCTCTGCAATGAGGTTCAGGGAACAGATACCGTTGCCACCACAATCCGCAACTGCTACACAGCATCGTCAGTACAGTCAGAGACTTATCTGTATGACAAGGAGAAAGAGGCTCGCGAAACCATTGGCTGGATAGATGCCACCTCTTCGCCTACTCTTGAGAATCTGTATTTCGACAATCAGCTGACGAACCTGAACTCTACCCGCTTCGGCACCACTACCGCCGCTCTTACTTCTGCAACGGGCATTACAGGCTTCGACGCAAATGTATGGCAGTTTACGGCCGGACAATATCCCCGTCTGAAAATTTCGGCAACTCAGCCCAACGCTTTGGCAGCCGCATCAGCACTCGTGCTTCCGGCACGCAGCTCGCTGAAGAAAGTATCAGCTGATGCAGAACTGCATCCTCTCGGCGACGTCAAATATCTGCTTGTCAACAAAGGCAACACAGGCACGGAAGGCCACTTCTGCTCCATTGCCGACGGCAAACTGAAGATAACAACAGAATTCGGCACAGATACCCTGCGCGTATCGAACGGCAACGTTTACTATGACCTGGAACTGCGCATTGCTCCCGTGCCTTTCCTCGGTGAAGGCACAGAACAGAATCCGTTCCTCATCTCTACCCATCAGGATCTTCTGACTCTGGCTCATGTAACGTCAGAGATTCTGCAAACCTTCCCCGGCGATTACTTCCTGATGACCAACGACATAGACATGGAGAATGACTCCACGTTCCTTGGCATCTGCGCTCAGCCCGGCACAGCCGGCACTCATAATAAGTTTGCAGGTGTGTTCGATGGCGGCAACCACAGCATTAAGAATCTGCACATGCGCAAAATCGTATGGAAGACTCGTCCGGAAGAATCATCCGACGGAATGGGCACTCCCAATTCATCTGCATCGAACGGTGTTATGGGATTCTTCGGCCGCCTTGCTCCCGAAGGTATCATACGCAATCTGATAATGGACAAGAGCTGCGATTTCCAGTTCTGGTCAAGGTCAGGCGCCATTGTAGGCCAAAACGAAGGTCTTGTTGAGAACTGCCGCAACCATGCCGATGTATGGGCAGCCTCAGCTGTTCCCGGCGGCATTGTTGGCGAGAACCGCAAAGGCCATGTGCGACGCTGCTATAACGATGGCACAATCACCACCGGCTCAAACGGTGCAGGCGGCATTGTAGCCACCGGCGACGGTATTATTGAGGAATGTGTCAACGTAGGTACAGTTCGCGCAAAAATTTGGACTAAATTCCAGACCAATGTCAAGAGCGTATATCGCGTTGGTGGCATCCAAGGCGAGAACAAAGGCACAAACTTCATCGATTGCGTCAACTTCGGCTCAATTGAAGGCTACAAAGAGGTAGGTGGCATAGCAGGCGAGCTTAAGGCCGTTACATCGACTACTGTACTTGGTAAAAATGAACTTCACCGCGTACTCAACTTCGGTAACCTTGTAAGCACTGATGCCGCTACCACAGGCAGCCTGGGTGGCGCTTCCGGCACTACCGGTGCCATAGAATATGCACACTGGGATTCTCAGATTATTCCCGAAAAGGCTCATGGAGCAATCAGTCTGAAGGGTGCTTCCGGTCTGGCTACAAGTGTCTTCACATCGGGCACTCCGGTTGCCGGTTTCAGCGCTGAAATCTGGGACTTTGCCAAAGACAAATATCCTGTTCCGGCATGGTGCAAAGATGAGCCTATGCTGCAACATGCACGCAGCCTGGTAGTAACCTTCCCCAAAGGTGCTTCATCAGCTAACTTCCACGGCACAGCTACTCTGAATGGTCTCGACGGCCACACCTGGACATTGGCAGAGAATGACCCGTACACCATCAGCGGCAAGAACCTCAAAGCTCCCGAAAGCGTCAACGCACAGATAACCGGCACGCTGACAGGCGTCTCCGGCAATTACAGGCGCGTATTGCCTCTGGTTTCCAATATCGCAGTGCCTCTCCAGGGCGCCGGCACTCAGGATGATCCTTACAGAATTGCCACGGTGGAAGACTGGACTGCTCTGGCCGAGTATATCCCCTCAGCCAACGACAACTTCACCGATAAGTTCCTGAAAGTGGTTGCCGATATAGACTTTGAAGGCAAAACTTTCAAGCCTATCTTTACCGGCACATTGTCGCTTGAAGGTACTCTTGACGGCGGCGGCCACACTCTGAAGAATATTGACTACACCGTGGTCAACAGTTATGAGGCCGTTATCGGCACCATCGACGCTTCGGGAGTGCTGACAAACTTCTCAGCTCAAGGCAACATCAAAACCACGCAGGCCAACACCGGTGGCATTACAGCCAAAGTTTACGGCACGCTGCGCAACTGCGACAACAAGATGAACATCACGGCAACCAAAGGCGCAGGCCATTCCGGTTTCGGATACTTCTACGCCACCACAGTTGCTGAGAAGGTTACCAACCACGGCACTATAACAGGTGCAAACGGACAGTTGGCCGGCATTTCACACAATGTTTCAGCAGAAGGTGCTACGTTCACCGACTGTGTAAACTATGGTGTGATCAAATCGACTTCCACCTCCACTTCGTGCAATAACTTTGGCGGTCTGGTAGCAACCTGCTTCCCGGCAACCTTCACGTATTGCCACAACGAAGGCTCGTTTGAGTTCAACAAACCTGAAGGCTCGAACCAGGTCGGCGGTCTTATCGGCAATGCCAACGCATCGTCAGCAACCACCAAGAAGATGATTCTGACCGGATGCTACAACCTCACCAATATTACGGCCAACAATTACCTTGGCGGCCTCATTGGCAATATGTCGAACGGCAATTGCTCGCTTCTGATTACTGATTGCTACAACAGAGGCAACATAGCATCTGTTGCTACCAAGTCAACCACAGGTTCCCCCACCGCGGGTATAACCGGTTACTACACTCTTGATTCCGAAATTCGCAACTGTAATAACTACGGCAAAATTTCTTCGACCAAGAATGTATTCATCTCCGGCATCGCAGCCTATTATAAATCAGCTCCCACGGAGGCCAAGCCGACATATATTGTCAACTGCCACAACTTTGGCGACATCGACGCTCAGGGCAACCAGGGTGCCGGCATGGTAGGCTGCGGCAACAACTGGCTCTTCATCGATTCTTGCTCCAACCGCGGTAACATTACCGGTGGCTTCGGTCTTGCAGGTATTTGCTCCAACTTCTCTTCAGCAACCAGCAAAATCTCCAACTGCTGGAACGAAGGCAATATCACCACATCGGCCAACCGCTCAGGAGGCATCGTGGGCTGGGGTAATGCTCAGGGTCAGATTACCGACTGCTTCAACCTCGGCCAGATTTCCACCACCAACACAACCTGCGGCACATCGGCCTCTTCAGGCTATGACATAGGCGGTATTGCCGGTTACACCGGTTCTATCGTAACACGATGCTATAACCTCGGTACTATTGTCGGTACATCACGCGTTGCCGGTATCACCGGTGAGACGTTTAAGAACCACACTCAGCTCATCAACTGCTACAATGCAGGTGAAATAGTAGCCAATGCCGACACCTGTGGTTCACTCATCGGCCTGAACCCGGCAAACGGCGGCGCTTGGAGCCAGGATAATAAAGTGGAGAACTGCTACTACATCAAACAGGAACAGCAGCCTACTCACGACAGTTATTTCCCCGGCATGCTGAGCCAGAAAGAACTTTGTGCAATGGATTTGGGCGAAGGATGGATAAAGGGTGATAACTTCACTTATCCGGTGCTTAAAACTGTCAACACTGAATCAGCCCGCTTGAATGCTGCCTGTGTTATCTTCGACGGCAACGACAACTTCAGCAAAGTTACCTATAACTTCAGCGTTGGCTGTCCTGACGGCGTAACCTGGAGTTCAGATCGTCCTGAAGTTCGCTTCGACGGCACCCGCGTACGCTTCAATAAAGGCTATGTTGGTCCGATGACGCTTACTGCCAAACTTGGTGACCTTACCCGCACCTTCAACCTGAATGTAGACAATCCTACCGGAGTTGATGAAGTGGATGGAGCTGAAATCATCAATGAAGAATGGTTTACCTTAGACGGTATCCGCTTAGGCCAACCCGGCCAGCACGGCATCTTTATAGTGAAACGCACCTATTCCAACGGTGAACGTCGCACCTCAAAGGTTAACATTCCCTAACCACCTACCCACTTAATCATCAAGCGGAGCATCTACCCGGGTGCTCCGCTTTTTGATGCCTTCATTGATGCAATTCTCTAAACCTAAGCGATCCAAGATCATGAAGGGGAAAAGGTATGTTGTTGCATTCTGAGTCAATAAACGTTTTACAAATCCGTTAAACAATCAAACACCCATTATCATGAACAAGTATCTATTACTTCTGATTTTGCCACTTCTATCATTTATAATGACGGGTTGTAACGATTCCGGCGATGATGTAAAGCCAATAAATTTGGGCACCTTCACCGGTACTTGGGAAGTTGTCTATCAGGGCAACCAGGATGTCCTCCCAAGGGATTGCATTCTAAATATAGTATCGGCTCAGATTAACCCTGGAGATGGTGATTATCAGGGATATATAACAACATATTTTATCACTGTTAATGGTACTCCGTTACATGACAAAGCTTTTACCTGGGTCATTCGAGAAGTAGAGAATAATCAGCCTTTATTATATCTTGTATATCAGGGCGACCTTGATAGCGATGATATTTGGGATGGATTTTATCCATTCAAAGTTGTAAAATTAACTGACAACTATATGTGGTGGCAATTCAATACCAACGGTGATAACAGCATGATCCAATTCCGTCGTCGTTCAGACATCAACTTGGAATAAAGCTGCGTTTTTTGCGCTCAATTTTAGGCCTTTTTCTTCAGGCTTAATAGTCTAATGTTTATCGGAATGAGGGGTCAGTGGAATTGAAGCACGGAGGCAAGGGCTTCGTCGTATTCGGACATGAATATGGGATAGGTGCCGAAAAGGGACACGGAATACTTCTTAGGCATACATTTCAGGGTCTGCAAATATGCGTGATACAAAATGGCTTTGTGGAAGTTGACGTCGGCAAAATTGAATTCTACCGAGCTCCAATGCTTCTTGTTCAGATGATACGCAGGTTTTATTGCCGGGTATTTAGACCTGAGAATCATCGACAGTTCCGGATCGCACTTAAGGCTGTAAAAGTTCCATTCTCCTGATAAATCCATCAGGCAAAATTGCTTGTTGAATATTTCAAGAGTCAGTGTATCTGGTCCGTAAGGCGAGCGCATGGTAATGCTTGGAAACGACATAACCAAGTCGATTATCGTGCCAATATCCACTTTACTTGCCGTGTTTCAAAGCCTTGGTACAAAAGGTCCTGAAAAGACTTTTATTTTATTACGGTAACCTCTTCGGCAGGCACATAACCGGCTGTGGTGGCATTGAGGCGTACAAAGACCCAGCCTTCGGGTGTTGGCGTATCGGTTTCTGGTGTCGACAAAAGAGTTCCGGCAACAAGAGGTGTCAGGGTGCTCTTTTCTTCTTTGTCGGGTTTAGGCAACGGTGTTGACTCAAACGCCGTTACCACACATATCTGTCTGTTGGCCCAGTGATTTCGCGCTCCAACGGTAAAACAGCCGAAGATGATGGTCAGAGCCACGCAGCCAATGGCGGAGAAAAATCCTATCTTGCGCACCAAAACATTGCCGCTGAGGAAGTAACACAACACTCCTGCCAACAACAAGACGAAAAAGCCGAATGCGAGAGTGCCCCACAGATTGGGGTTTACACAGCCGGTAATATTGTACCAGAGTGCGGACAATCCCGAAGGTTCGTCGGGCGTTACATCGCCTTTTCTGCCGCCTAATTTGGCATTGTTGCGGTCAAAGACCTTCTGCTGCAGATACTCTATGTTGTTGCGAATCCGGGAGTTTCCCGGGTCCATAGATTGAGCCTTCTGGTAAGCCACCATAGCCTCGCCGTAATGGTCGCATTTTACAGCGGCATTACCCATGTTATAGAGCATGGCAGCCGATGTGAGACCCTCTTTTTGCACGTCCTGATACACCCTTAAAGCCTCCTCATATTGCTTTTTGTTGTAAAGCGAATCGGCTGTGGAAACATTTTCAGCAGCTGCCGGAATCATGCACAGCAGAGCTAATGCTATTATCATTATACGTTGCATGTTGTTACTTCTTAAAGTCGGAATCTATGGCACGAATCACTTGCGAGGCCTCCTCATATACATCGTTCATGTCGATACCTGCGCCGGCATATTTAGCCTCTTCGCAACGGTCGAGCAGGTTGATAAAGCGTTCAATTACCTTTTGAGGCACCTCATGCTCAGCGAAGTTGGCTTCTATGTTGGCACGTTGCATCTCGCTGCCCGGCATACGCATCTTATGGGCAGCATAGCCCCACAGAGCCGTAAGCGTCTGGTCAAAGAACTTGTCTCTTGCCCCCATTTTCAGGCTCTTGCGTGCGTGACGCAGCAGACGGTCGCTGAGACGGCGTGCGCGGCGTTCAAGCAGTCCTTGAGTGTCGGCATGGCGTTTGCGGTAGTTGAGCATTGCCAAGAGAATGGCGGCAAAGATTACAAATGCTATCACATAGAGCATCCAGTACATTACCGACCCGCTGAAGAAGGTGTGAGAGGATGTCAGTTTGCCCACAGGCATCAGTTCCTCATCCATCTTCAGGATATGACCGGCCGAATTGCCGCCGGCTTTTCCCTTGGTTACTTCCACATCGAACCCGCGAGAACGAGCCGTCTCATATTTCCCGGTGTTGGGGTTGAAATAGGCCAGTTCCACCGGAGGAATATGATATTTGCCCGGTTCTGCCGGCATAATGGAGCAATCGAAACGTACACTGCCACTTACGGATGTGCCGTTAGGAGTTGCGTTCACTGTTGGCGACGGGGTGGAAATCTCAAATTCCTTTGGGAAGATTTTGGCAAGGTCAGGCAACTGTACATATTTGATATTTCCGGTGCCCTTTATTGTGTACACAATTGAGGCAGCCTGGTTGGTGGCAAGACGCTGTGTGGGCATGGAGGCCTGAATGGTAAACTGTCCTACTCCCCCACTGAAACCGGCTGGCTGAGGTTTCGGCAGCTCGCGCACATCAACTGTCAGATTATTTGGCGTAACCACCAACTGCACGGGTTTGCCGTATGACAACGGACCCCAGAACGGATCCCAGAATTCCTGCCGTGCTTCTGCCGTAACGGTATATCTGTTGCCCTGAATAGTCAGTTTCCCCTTCATTTGCGGAAAAATGATATATCGGGCTATGACAGCACAGGCATATTGCCTGCCTTTGTATGATTCAAAGTGCAGACTTTCTACCTTGGGATTATTTTCCTCAAGAGTGAATCCATTGAATTTTGGTGCCTCGGAGGCTCCTAAAAAGTGGATATTGTCGAACGATGAATAGAGCTTAACCGTATACACCAGCGCCTCTTGCTCGTAAGCCGTTGTTTTGCTCACATTGGCCACCATGAAGAGGTTTTTATTGCCTTTGCCTATAAAACGCGGTCCTGAAGGAGCGTTACCCGCTGCCGGGTTTGCAGAAGCGCCTGAATACGGGTCTGAAACATCCCTCTTGTCCTTCACGTCAATCGACAGTGAGTTGCTTCTCACACCGCCAATGGTAATCGGGGGTAGCGTCAGTTTGCCTGCTTTATAGCATTTCACTGTCAGTCGGTAGCCCTGACTTGAAGATGAGGTGCTCCGTCCGTTGATATTTGAATATGATGACGACTGATAGGACGAGTGGTAGACTATCTTGGCATTAGGTATGGAATAATTCTCGGGATAAGCCCCGGAGACGCCGTTTAATTCAACAATGACGTTAAACGACTGCCCTACTACCGGATTGCCGTTAGATCCTAATTTCAGTTTCACCTGGGCAGCATTCACCGACAGAGCCATGAACACCAACGAAACCATGATAATGGTCCGGTGCAGGAGGGTGCGTATGTTTTGTGTCATGATTTTTGCAATTTAAGGCATCACTTTGTTACCAGTTCTTTCCCCTGCGACCTCTTTCTCCTTTTCGCTGCCTGTTCTGCAAATCAATGCGGCTGCGAATGCCCTGCTCTTTATTCTCATTTGCATTGAGAATAGAGTTTGCGGTCTGCTGGTTCATATTCTCCTGCGGCTGTTGTTGTTGCTGCTGCTGTTGATTCTTGTTTTGGGCCTGATTGTTCTGATCCTTGTCCTTGTCCTTGTCCTTGTTTTTATCCTTATCCTGATCTTTATTCTGGTCTTTATTCTGATTCTTGTCTTTATTTTGCTGCTGATTCTCCTGCTTCTTGAGCTGGGTTATGCGCAGGTTTCTGCGAGCCTCGTTGAAATTGGGCATCAGTCGGAGAGCATTGCGATAGCTGGCTTCAGCCTCATCGAGTTTCTCAGTCAGGAAATAATTATTGCCTATGTTGTAGCAAGCGTAAGCCGCTATGGGAGTAGCCCTTCCGCGCATCATCGCCACTGCCGAATAGCTCTGCACAGCCTCATCCATCAGCTTCATGGTGGTGGAATCCTGTTCTGCATCCTTCTTGCCCTTTATCATCCTTTCACGGGCAACTGCCATGGTGGCGACGCCGTTATTGAACAGGGCCTCAGGACTTTGAGGATTCTCTTTTAGAGCCTCGCGATAAGAGTTCATGGCATCCTCATAATTGCCCTTGGCAAATTGTTCGTTGCCTTGGGCTATGTATCTGCGTTCGCCTCGGTTGCTTGTCTGGGAAGTGGTTTCTTCCGTGTTACTGCACGAACAAAGCATCGCGAAAACCAGCGCTATAATGAAACTGAATCTTTTCATTGCTTTACCTCCTTTTTGAAGAAGTTAATGCGGTCGAGCCAGCTTATTCGTCGGTTAAGTATCAGTACATCCACAACCAACAGAGCTAGGGCTATCCACACAAAAATGTAAAACAGCTCATCGTGCAAAGCCAAAGTGCTGCTTTCCAACGATTTACGTTGCAGCTGGCCCAACTGACGCTGTAAGTCGGTCAGTGCGTCAGTTGACGAAGCATTGACATACACGCCGTTACCGGCTTTGGCCAGTTCAGCCGCCAGATTTTCGTTGAGAGCGGTTTTCACCACCTGGCCATTCTCATCTGTGAAATATCCGTTGGCGGTAGGAATGGTTACCGGCGAAGTTGAGCCTACACCGATAATGTCAACCTGAATATTCTGCTTGGTGGCCTCTTTCACCGCCTTTAAAGCCTGTTCGCGGTCTTCCAAGTCCTCCGCATCAGTAATCAATATTATTGCCCGGCCAACGTCTTTTTTGCCGCCGAAGCTCATCATAGATTTCTGCACAGCGGCCGCAATATTGGTGCCCTGCGACGTTATTTGTTGTGGATCAATGGTGTTGAGGAATGATTTTGCCGACAAGAAATCGCTTGTTACCGGAATCAGCGTGTGGGCGTTGCCGGCATATACCACCAGACCGACCCTGTCGTTATCGAGGCGGTCAATCAGCCGTTCCAGCATCAGTTTTGCCGTGCGCATACGCTGCGAGCCGGGATGTTCGGCGTCGATAGGAGCCATCATGGAGTTGGAGGCGTCAACGGCTATTACCACCTCAATGCCGCTCTTTTCCATGGAGGTCTCTTTCAACCCGCCCCACGGACGCGCCACAGCTATGATTATCATACAAAGAGCCAACAGCTCAAGAGTGATTTTCACAGGCGCCTTATAAGCCGACACTGTAGGCATCAGCTCCTTCAGCTCTTCGGGACGCCCGAATCGGCTCAACGCTTTACGCCGCCAATATCTGCTCCACACATACACCAGAAACAATGCCGGTAATATCAGCAGATAAAGAAGGTTTAACGGATATGCGAAGCTAAACATAGTAATCGTGTTAGGGTATGCGACGCAACAATGTGTTGCGAAGCAAAATTTCAATAACCAGACAGCACATTGCCGCAATCAGCCACGGCATAAAATCTTCGTCAGCACGCGTGTGCCGCTGCACATCGAGGCGAGTTTTCTCCAGTTGGTCAATCTCGTCGAAAACATCCTGAAGCACACTCTCGGTCTTGGCATGGAAATATTTGCCACCTGTTTTCGAGGCTATCTCTCTCAGCGTCGCCTCGTCGATGCGCGTTTCCATATTCGTCTCAAAGCCGAAAGCATCGCGCACCCGGAAGCTGCCGTTGGTGCCAATGCCAATAGTGTAGACGCGGATACCTTTCTGGCGAGCTATCTCTGCGGCCGTCGAAGGCGCCACATCACCGGCATTGTTACTGCCGTCGGTGATTAGTATGATGCTCTTGCTGGTGGCTTTGCCGGGCAAAATCCTGTTGATGGCCGACGTCAGTCCGTCGCCAATGGCAGTGCCGTCGGCAAGCATGCCTGTCTGCACTTGGTCCAACTCTCCAAGCAGCGTTGCTCGGTCGTTGGTGAGCGGGAGCAGACTAAGACTCTCTCCGGCAAAAATCACAAGCGCCATATTGTCGTTTTCGCGGGCATTGATGAAGCGTGCAGCCACATTCTTAGCCGCTGTCATGCGCGAAGGCTCCACATCCGGCGTCATCATTGAGCCGGAAATGTCAAGGGCCAAAGCTATGTCTGTACCTTCAATGCTTGACGTGGTTGAAGAGTCATAGACCACCGGCCTGGCCAATGCCACTATGAGGCAGCCTATGGCCCCCAAGCGCAAAATGAACAGCAAATGGTTGGCCTTGACTTTCCACGATGTGCCTATACCGTCGAAGGCTTGCGTAGTGGAAACGTTTATATATGGGTCGGCATTGCGGTTTTTCCATATATAGTAGGCTATCAGAGGCACAAAAACCGTCAGAAGCCACAACAGATGAGGATATTTAAAAATCATGGCTTGCTGTTTTTAATGTTATTGCCGGCCGGTGTCTTCGGTGTTGACTTTTCGTCTGATTTCTTTTCCTGACCATCGTTTTCACCGGCGTCGTCGGCTTGTTCCTCTTCGGGAACAGGTTTGGTGAGTTCCAGAAATTTCAGCACATTCTCAAAGGCCGAAACATTCTCATCGGGAAGCGGTTTGAACTTGGCGAACTTCACCACATCGGCCATATTGAGCACATCTTCCACATACTTGCGACCCTCTTTTGCTCCCGCAGAATCGGCCACTGCCTTACGAATCTGTCCGGAGGTCATCTCAAGTGCGTTGATGCCGAATCGACCCAACAGATACTGGCGCATAATATCTGTCAGCTCTGAGTAATACTGCTTCTCCTGACCCTGTTCGCACAGATTTCCCGACCTCAGTTTGCGCATCCTCTGCATAGCCAAATCGTATGGAGGAATCACTGGCTTGGGCTTGTTCCACGGCATTTTCTTGCCGCTGCGTTTAAGAAGCCACCACACCAGTAAGCCTAAGGCAAGGACTATGATTACAATCAGCCACCAGTAGTAATAAATCAGGTTAGGCACCTTGTCTAAGGTTTCCTGATATCCCTTTTCATAATACGGCTGCAAAGGTCCCATATCGGGCGATATGGAATCTTTTGCCGTCACGTCAGGCCCAGTAACCTTAAGTGCTAAAGGCATTGATTTGGCGGTGTCGTTGCCGGCATACACGGTTATCGAGGGCAACAGGTAAGTGCCGGGCACAAATGCCTGCATGGGCACATGGCAGTTTATCTGAATGCGCTGTCCGCCCAGCGACACGGTGTCCTGACTAAATGTGGAACGCAGTTCTACCGTGTCGCCCAACAACATTATCAGGCCATCTTGCGTGGGGCTGTCAAACACGGGGAACTTAAAGCTCTGTCCCCTGTCGAGCACCACTTGCAAATGCAACATACCCATATTGCCCATCAGCAAGTTGCCGCTGTCTAACCGCGCTGTCAGTTCCGGGGCCAGAGCCTTGACCTGTGTGCCGGCGCCAAGCACCATACACAAGGCCAACCACAAGTATCTGTACTTCTTCTTGCTAAAGATCATACTTCAAAGTCAATGTCTGCGAGCCATGCGTTTATGAAACAGTTCCAGCAACGATTTGGTAAAGTCCTCATCCGTGGCAATCGACGCCACATCAAGGCCGCATTGCAGCGCTGCCTGATGAATCTCCTGCTGCCGCTTGTACCATAGCTGATTGTAAGCCTTGCGCATCTTGGCCGACGAGGTATCGACCCAATGCATGGCTCCGGTTTCCATATCGCGCATTCGCATTAAACCTATATCGGGCAACTGCGCGTCGCGTTTGTCATATACTTGAATAGCTGCTATTTCATGTTTGCGTGCCGCTATGCGCATCGGGTCGAGCCACGAATGGGTGTCGATGAAATCGCTCAGCAGAAATGCCGCCGAACGCTTTTTCACCACCGTAATGAGGAAATTAAGAGCAGAGGAAATGTCTGTGCCGGTATGTTCCGGTTCCAGGCCTATTATCTCGCGGATAATCAGCAATACGTGGCTCAATCCTTTTTTTGGAGGTATATATTTCTCAACCTTGTCAGAGAAGAAGATTACGCCGACCCGGTCCTTGTTATGCAGCGACGAAAAAGCAAGTGTGGCGGCTATCTCTGCCATCATTTCCTTTTTCGATTCGCCCACGGCACCGAAGTTGCGGCTGGCGCTCACATCAATAAGAAGCATGAGAGTAAGCTCACGTTCCTCCTCATAAATCTTCACATACGGCTTGTTATGCCGTGCTGTTACAGACCAGTTGATGTCTCTGACGTCATCGCCATACTGATATTCGCGCACCTCGGCAAACGTCATGCCGCGCCCTTTGAAAGCCGAGTGATAGGCGCCGGCAAAGACGTCCTGACTCAGTCCGCGCGTCTGTATCTCGATGCGCTTTACCTTCTTGAGCAACTCTTTCGTATCCATTCAGTGCGTGTTTGAATAATCCTTACGTTTTAGCCCTATTTGCATCTCAAATATCATCTCTCTTGTTATTGATTCGTAACTGCCTGAAATTCAGGAACTTATAAAACTATTGCGCTTTAAAGTCCTTCATGTTTTCTTCAATCGACCCGGCCGATTAAAGCCACAGCTACGTATGATATTTAAAAATGCGCTTAGGGAACCTGGACCTTATCCAGTATAGACGAAATTACCTCGTCGGTGGTGATGTTATTTGCCTCTGCTTCGTAAGTCAGGCCGATGCGGTGGCGCATTACATCATGGCATACCATGCGAACATCCTCCGGAATCACATATCCGCGACCTTTGAGGAA
>ULRB01054228.1_pt1 | contig 15148 bp, 16 predicted proteins | sample 1955051 | NCBI WGS metagenome assembly ULRB01 (sample SAMEA4835671, study PRJEB28245) | human gut metagenome | biome: gut microbiome; material: fecal sample | place: Denmark | collected 2008 | reverse complement strand
GTAGGTGATAATTAATGTTATTAGTCGATACACCCATAAGTTTTGAATTTTATTTTACATTTGATGGTTTAATTGTAATACATAATACAGACTATAAAATTGTTCAAGATGTATATAACAAGTATTATGAAAAGTACGGCGATAAACATGAATATTATTTATATACAGTAGGTAAATATGATTTAAAATAAGAACTTAAAAGAGTGCATTAATGGCACTCTTTTTATTTTAATATTTACTCAATATATAACTTAATAAACGTTTTGTTTCTTGATTATTGTAATATACACATCCGTCACGATATGATCGTATTAACATGTTTAGTCTTTGGTCCTTACGCCATAATTTTGCGATCATCATATTTTCACGGTTATTACTTCCAATGGAATAACAATATCCATATTCTTTGTTTATCTGTTGGTTGATATATACATAGCCTGTATTCATATCTATCCAAACACCATAATAGATATCATCATAGTATAATGTGCATAAATAATCACAAACATTTGTTTTCTTTTTAATAAAGTCGTTTGTATCATATGCAAACTTACCAGCGTTATATTCTCCGTACGTAGTCCCGGAAATTAATTTATGGAATTTCGATTTTTCTTTGTTTCCTTTTTTATATTCATTGTGACAGATTTGTACAACGATTTGCTCGACGGATTCATTGCCTTTAAAAGTATTAAATTCTTTGTTAGGGTCGGGTGTTATTCCAAAATAACTAAAATAAGGGTTAACGATACTTGCGTTATTAGCCAATAAATATACATGTCCTTCTCGTTGTCTAAATATAGAATCAATAATATTTAATAATATTTCAACTTCATTCGGTATGTATGCGTTAAATCCTGCCTTTTCCGGTATGAACTCATCAACAATAATTGTATCAATATCAACATAACTTGTTGATTTCAAACTTGCAAAAGCTGTTAAAGATGTAGCATATCCCATCTCACAGCCATTTATATAAAAGGTGGTAAAGTTGCTACCACCTGTAATTTTAAATTCATCATCTTTGAAATTTTCAAATTGATCATTAAGAAATGTTTTGATTTTCTTTAGGTCTGTTTTGTAACGACGTAGATAAAGAAATTGTTTTCCTTTTTTCTTATATCGACTAATACAGTCTTTTTTGAACCCATAGGTTTTACCGATACCACGACCGCCAATGATAAAATTTAAAAATTTATTGTATGACTTTATGTTGGTAGGACTGTACCAATCAATCGACTTTGTCATTTGAACACTCCATATGGTAAGTAATTAATACCCTTTGAATTTAATTCACCGCCTGCCATCCATCGACGTTTACCACTGCTACCAATCCAACTAATCCACACATAGCCATCACGTTTAACATAACCATCATATCGTACACTCATACCGTTTGTGTAATATAGACCCGTGTCATTACCTTTTTGGCTTGGTGCTTCTCTGATTTTAATCGTGCAATTTGGGTAGAAAGTACCATATTCTTTAATAAAATCACTTGGAATTTCATTTAAAACTTTATCAGTTTTTTCATCACTTAAAATCATAGCTTTAGGCATGAAAGCCGTGTCAAATGTAGCTGAATATGGTAGTGAAACAATATTCACTAAACCGTTCTTATCACCTTGGTTCGCACCTAAAAAGCGACCGTATGCACCGTTTATATCACTGTCAAAAATGGCTACATGTGACCATGGTGTAATATTTGGTACTTCTTTAAATACAACAATTGCACCAGGCTGTAGCTCTGTAATTTCAACACAATTGTGTGTCATCCCATTTGTTTCTCGGTTTAACCAGATATCTTTAACATATCCGCTACTTGTACAATTTGCACCCTTAAAACCGTTCTTTTCGCACCAGTCAAAATACAAATCCCAACATTGAGAACCGTAAGCACCGTCACGGTCTACATATGTACCTAATACTTTTCTTCTATAATCATAATATTTATTTACATCAATATTCATATTCATTACCTCCTAAAAAATGTTAAAAAATAATCCATATTCTTGTAATTCCGCGTATAACTCGTTTTCAATGGTAATAACAGCACGTCTTGAGCCTTGTAAAACTTCCGCTAGTGTTTGGATACCGATATTACCTTTACGCTTAAAACTATACTCTTCATGTCCTGTCGTATCATTTGCGCTTTTTGGTTTGGTGATTGTCTTAGCGATATTATTAACATAGTCATTTGTTTCAATGTCAATACGTCCTTCCGGAGTTACAGATTGTAAAGCGATACTCGTATCTTCTCCACTTGCTTGTGTGTTTCCTCGACTATCACGCGTATAAGTTTCTGTATAGTTTGTGTTTGCTGTTGGGTCGTCCTGGTCTTGGAATGGAATAGTTTTAAACAAAGTAAAATATCTATCCATATTGATTTCAAACCAGTGTTGAAGCTCAAATTTCCAATACGCATAGGTTTCTTGACCAATCTCGTCAAACCAAAAATGTTTTAAAATTCCCGTTTCTAGTGCTTTACGTTTTTCAATTTCATCATAAAAAGGATAGTTAAAATCGAAAATCTTTTTACGCGCGATCTCTAACACTTCCATGTCGCTTAATTCATATTGAGCGTCAATTAACTCTGTGAATGCTAGGTTGTGACATACACCACATATCGTTTCAGTGTTCTCAGCTAGCACCGGACTTTGTAAAGTTAACAAATAATTAGGTACTTTTAATTTTTTAAACATACTAATCACCCTCTTTAATAGTTAGATCGTCTTTAAAATCTGAAAGACTTGTATCACCGTCTAATTCAACCAATTTTAAGATGTCCTCAAAGTCCTCATATGGTGCGAACTCTACACTTGCGTTTAAATTAAATTTTTTATTCAATTCTTCAATTGCTTTTTTACGTTCACTAAGCCAAATATTACGAGACGCAATAACCTGTTGATTATTAGCGTTAACCTCATCCGAAACGAGCCTCTCTTTTTTATCCATATTGGCGTTTTCAATACCTAATAGGGTCATACATTCACGCAAAATCGCTTGTTTCATGCCGTGTAACTCATCCGCAATAAAAGGTGCATTTGTCTGTAACACATTAACATCTTCCGTTCTGAATCCTTTTGAAGTAAAGATCGTTTGAACTCCTTGTAAGATTTTTTTCATAAACACTTTGAATTGCTGTAACATACGTTTATCACCTGTAATGATGTACGGTGTCCATTGCATTGTCAAATTTTGGTCCATTGTGCGACTAGTTAAAGCTAGTTTCTTAGCGAAAAAATTTAAGTATGGGAAGATACCCACATATAAAGGACTGTTTTTCATAACAACACATTCCTCACTTGATAAATTCTTTTTCACAAGTGGGCTTGTTGATACTGTATGGTATTCGGTTGGCATTTTGTAGTGGTTGAGCTTACCGCCTAGTGTGATTTCACTACAAATTAAGCCTAATCTTTCATCATCATAAAATCCAATGTAACCACGTGTTTGTAAAACATATTCTAAATAGAATGTGTCAATGGATTCGGGTAAACCTTTATATTTAAACATGTTTAAACTTAACATTTGTAAATACGTATAATATATAAAATCTGCCTCTCCATTATTCATAGTAGCTACATCAACCGCGTTACGGCAATAATCTGTAAATGAGCTTGTGTCATTTAATAAATCCATTTTTAATCATCTCCTTTAATTATATGTTAAATAAAAAAGGTTGAACCGTCAACCTTTTATATTAATGTACTTTCTTTTCTTTATAGTTTCCATATTTATCACACTGTGTGTATGAATATCTTTCACCGTTATTTTGACTATAATCACCAATATTCTTATTGTGCCATAGTGTAATACCATTATCAAATACACGTTTGATTTTTTCTAGGTCGCTCGGGTCGATGTTTGTACCTTTAATATTACATTTTACCGTCTGAATGTAGTTCCATGATATTTTAGATCGTAAATTAGGGTAGTCAATTGTATTTGTAGCATAACCGCGCATGTTCCATATTTTTTCTAGTTTCTGTTTATATTCGTCTGTTGGTCTATAAACGTATAATACGAATGTGTTTAAATCTAGCGCGATTTGTCGCATTAAATCATTTGAACCAGTAACAATACTATCCGCCGTGGCTTGTGCGTCGTGAATACGCGCGTTGTAACTATCCATAGCATTTTGAATATTGGTTTGATTTTGATATTGTGTTGTTAATTGTCTTAATTGGTTACCAATTGCGGTTGATTGGCTGTTAGCACTTGCCTGTGCATTTGCATTCGCAAGTGCATTTGCGTTTTGTAAGTTGGTTTGTTTTGTATTGATTTGGTTTTGCATGGCTGTTTGTCCAATACTTAAACCAGCTCCAACCAAACTACCAACAGCACCACCAATATTACCGGTTAACGCACTGGCGATACCACCACTTAAACCACCTATAGCTCCTATACTGGCATTTATCATATTCGATTTGTTGTGTAAATCGTTTAAATTACTGGCTAGGTTTGCGTTACGTGCGGTAACACTTAAATTTAAGTTATTTTGTAAGCTTGTTTGTGCACTTAGTGCATTACCTGTAGCACTGGCTATAGCTGAATTTGTTTCATTTGATCGCCTAGTATTGGATAATCCAACGTTCATAGAGTTACGTGATGATTGTAGCATTAATGCGGTCGTATCACTGATAATAGGTAAGCTAGTCTCATATTGAGATTCAAAAGAATTGTCTAAATTAATTAAATCTGAATAAGATTCGTTAGATTTTGTTACTTTATAATTTAATGGTACAATATTTATTTTTGAACTGTTTGGTGAGCCTACATAAATAAATTGTGCGTTTTTCATATCTTCCCATAACTCATTTTTAAAAACTTTTGTTGTTCCGTTATTATCACTAATAAGCATATAGCTGTATGGGTATGTGTATAATTTTGTGAATTGAGTAAATCCAATAAACGCTGGTATATTATATACACGCGTTTTTGTATATGCGTTTAAATCATTTGAAAGCATCTCGTTCATTGTTTTAGCTTTATACGTTAATATTAGATAATCACCTTGTTGTTCATTAGTAAAACAGTCACGTTTAATCACAACTTGACCACTTTCAACAACTAAACCGGGTATCGAATTCGTTACTACTATAGAAACACATTTACCTACTAATTTCTCATTTTTTCGTATCGCGTCTAATACTTTTGAAAGTCCGCTGATTGTCACAGTTTGACCGCTTGCACTGCCAATTTTTAAAGATGTTATATCAGTTCCCGTATATCGATTAAAAGGAAAAACATAATAATTAATTTGAGATGGTGTTCCTAATTGTGCGTTTGTGTAGCTGTCTGTTCCGGACATATCACAAGTCATACCAATCACAGCAAAACTAGTTATTCCATTTGCGTCTATTAAATATTGTTTATCACTAATTAAATCCGTTCCAATCTCTAAATTCTCCGGTTGTGTGTTAATACAAGGTCTATGTACACCATCCCCAAGATCATAATATTGTGGTCTATGTTCATACGCGATATACGATTCCAGAAAGTTTTCTTCAATTTCAAACCTCCAAGTCTGTATTACATCCGTTTCAAAACTAATACTAGTCGCATTGTCATTTAAGTACCCTAAACTTGTAATAAAACAATAAATCCATTTTGCTTTATTTCCTGTAGAACCATTTTGATAAATCAAATAATTGTATAAACGTAGATCATCATAAACACCGGGTACAACTACCGTACCATCTTTTCTTTGATATGTGTAATTTTCAAATACAATATGATCATAGTTATTAATAAAAAAATTAAATTGCTTTTCGGGGGTATCGAATGCGCCCCAAAACGTGTTATTCATTGCGTCAATTTCCAAGCCTTTTAAAAGATAAATTTTACTTTGTGGTGTGAATTGACTGTTAACAACTCCTATACTCATTTTAATCAACTCCTTTTATTTTATATTAGTAAAAAATAGTTGAATGTTCAACTATTTTATTTATCTTTGATATAGTCATAAATTTCACGTGCTTTCGTTCCACGCTGTGGTTGGTTCGGGTCGGCTGGTCTTTCGTAGTTCGCTAAAAATTCTATAGCTAGTGTGTACGGATCGGCGGTAGATTTTGAAAAGCTTGCAAAACTTTCAGGATAAGCTGTTGTAGCTATCCATTGTTGATTATTCTCCATTTCCCATTGAATTCGTTCGCATTCTCCTTGACCAAACTTAGAAACATCCGGGTAATATCCTTTTTCTTTTAGCCAGTCGATTATCTTTGTCCAAGGTGTCCATTGAACTAGCCCATATCCACGACTTGCTACTGGTTGTGCAAAGGGAATATCACTCTCCCATCGGTTCGGGTTGACTGTACTTTCAAAATAAGAGTTGCCTAATATGCCAGCAACCGCGTTTGCAGTCCAACCTTTTGCTTTAAAAAACTGCCAAAATGCGATCCAATTTTGTCGCGATTCATCTTCTGTAAGTGGTCTTGTGTTATTAATATCACCGGGAATAAACCACTTACTTGTTGGCGTTGGCGGTTCGGGTTTGATTTCTTCTTTTGTTTTATAAAAACCAAAATCAATACCTAAACCATCTAACATGAAATAGTGTTTAGTGTATTTATAGGATGGTTCCGGTGTTGGAGGTTGTCCACCTTCAAATGTTTTCCATTGTTGACCATATCCATCCACGATATTTGTATCATTCACATAAAATACATTATTCGGTAATTCTGAACCACTTAGCGAATAACATTCATTACCATATTTACATATAATGCCATAACTAACTAATCCAGCATTTAGTGTAAAAGACTGGTCGATATGACAATGATCGCCTGTAGCCATGCCAGCCGTACCCGTATGATAAATTAGATCACCTTGTTTATATTGTGCTACGGTTGGTGGGTTTGGGTCATGTGTAAAACTCACAGTTACATTTTTTAAACCGCTTGGTGTTAAAACTTCACTATCACTTTGATAAACGCGAGTATTTCCAGATGGATAAGTATGTATTAAATGACAACTAAATGGTGCGTATACGGGTACACGGACCTGTCCATTAATTGCGTTATCAAAAGGATGTCCACAACAATGTGAATCGGCTGTAGGACTTGACCATTGTGTAATATCCATGGTTTCCATAGGAAATAAACACACTTCATGCCCATCATGGACTAACTTTTGACCGGGTTTCATAAATTTAATTCCTCCTCTAATATTGTTAATTCGTGTAGTTTCTCTTTACAGATATTATATCGTTCATAATCCACATTCTTTAGTATATGCATAGCTTGCATATAAAACTCGATATAAAAATAAACGCTTAAACCTTCCGGTAAATTATAGGGAATATCTTCCGGTTTCTTCATTTTATAGATACTTGATAATTCACATTCTTTTTTATTCATATTTACCACCTCATTTATATAATAAAATAAAACTAGCTTATGAGCTAGTTTTTTCTAAAATAATTGAAATGCACATTTCAATACGCAAGCGCCCTTCAACAGGTGTATCTGTTTTAAGTTTAGCGAAATATGGTAAATATTTCATTGCTAACTTAGTTATTGCATTTTGTGATTCGTCTTTTGTAGTTGCGACTGTTACGTTATCATCTAGCATTAAATAAACATAGTCTATTAATTCACCTGTACTTTTGTTTTTTAATTTACATGTGTTATTAGTTAATGATGATCTCTTAACTGTGTAACCTTCTAAGTCTAAATCCCTAACAAATAAGTTGTTGCTATAATATGGCGCGTTTGGTAAATAATCAACATCATATTTAAAATAATAATCTAATTTTTTAACATTTTTATCTTTGCTTTCTGTCAAAACATAATATTCATCTTGACCATGTTTAACAAGTGAAACATTATTTTCAACGGTTGGTGTTTCTTGATTCCAAGGGAAAATATTTTCGCTTGTATCACTATACTTTTGTTGAATTTCAACGATATTAACTTTACCCACTCCAGCATTAATAATAGGCTTAGTGTCAATTTGATTGTTTTCAAGCCATAAACTACATTCATTTTTTGCGTTAAAAATTGCATTCACTTTTAATGTTGAATATTTAATATTAACAGTTGGCAACACCGTGTCATTTGTTCTATACACATCAACTAAATATTTATTATTGTTTGAGATATCACAATTATTAAATGTTATTTGTTGTTTCTCCACACTACTTATATTCGGTAGAATAAAGGTGTTTGCATTATCATAAGTATTAATATAACAATTATTAAATTCAAAATTATCAAGCGAATCAAATAATGCAATTGTTCCATTCGGCTCAAATTTTGAGATAGTGCAATTATTAAATATAAACTTACCACCAATATATCCACTAATAATTTTAGTTCTTTGTTTATAGTTACCATCATAATAAAATAATGTTTTATTAATACTATAAACCCTACCATTAAAACTATTAGTGACACTAATAAGTTGTGTATTTTGTAAATTACATTCATCTAATAATAAATGTTCTACCATATTAATTCTAGGTGAAATATTATTAAATAAATAATTAATATCAACAAAATTACAACACTTAAATTGAGATGAAAAAAAGTTTTCAGTTAGTGGTAAATCACTTTGTACAGTACGCTTAAATGTGATATTACTAAACACGCAATTATTTATTTGTTTTGTAAACGTGTTGTCACCTAATATAATCGTAGCATTAATACCTATTATATTTGTGTTACTGATATTCGTTAAAGTATTACCAATTAAATATGTTTTATTACTTAATAAAATAAATTTCCCTGTTTCCATTGCTTTAGTAATACAAGAACTAAATGCGTTGCTATCATTCGTTACACCATCACCAACAGCCCCAAAATTTTCGGTTAATAAGAAAGGAAAATCATTATTTTTTGTAACTTCCTGCCACAATGTACTTTTAAATGTATCTAAATTTGTGTTGACTAAATTAGTAACCGTTTCTGTTAATGTTGGTTGTAATTCTTCCCATTTTTCATCGAATTTATTACTTGTTGTAGTTTGTGCTAATTCAATCAATTGAGGACGTAACTCGGCCCATTTTTCATCAAATTTATTACTTGTTGTAGTTTGTGCTAGTTCAATTAATTGAGGACGTAACTCGGCCCATTTTTCATCAAACTTAGTGCTTGTTGTTGTTTGTGATAATTCAATAACTTGAGGTCGTAATTCTTCCCATGATTTATTAAATTGTTCAATTGTTGTGTCTGTTGATAATTGAATAATCGTAGGTCTTAATTTTTCCCATTCCTCATTGAATTTATTTGTTGTTGTTTCTTCTACCAATGTAATAACTTGCGGTTTTAAAATATCCCATTGCTTTTTAAATTCGGCGTCTGTTGTATCCTGTGCCAACTTAATAACAACCGGTCTTAATTCTTCCCATGCATTATTGAATGTTTCAATTGTTAAATTTGTGACAAGCTCAATAACTTGTGGTTTTAAAATTGACCATTTATAGTCAAATTCCTCATCTGTCCATTCTTTGGTAGCCTGCTCTAATAATGGTACTACTGTATTCCATGCCTCAATTGTTTCATTCATAGCGGTTACTAACGTATAAACGTATCCTTGTAAATAGTTTAAACACTGATAAACATTCATACCCGTATTAAATGCACTCACATATTGCTGGGCTAAATTCTTACCACTTAACTTTAATGGCTCGAATTCCGGTAAAAAATTATTGATCTCAAATTCTTCATGTAACTCTGAACCGGAAATACTTTCGCTTTCGCTCGTAGATGTTTCACTTGAATTTAAAATATTTTGTTTTATTTTATCAAAATCCATACTATTCACCCTCTTTATATCCGATTAGTGCTTTTAGTTTATCCGGTAAAATATCACTATTGATTTTAGAAATGTTTTCAATAATACTAACTACTTCCGTGATAATTGCATATGTACAAATCACCGGTATTAAATCAACACCAAAAGGCAAAGTTAAATAACTTTCCGCATAGTTAATCGCAACACCTAAAGAATAACAAAAGATAAACCCAACCTTTTTAAAAAGTCCGTCTCTAAGCTTGTTTGACTTGATTTGCTCACCTTCTCGTAAAGCACCAACGATACCTGTCACTAAATCCAAACCATTAAAAACTAATGCTACTAAAATAATTTTCATTTTAATCACCTCTTTCATTTTCTATAATATAAAAAAATAGTTGAATGTTCAACTATTTTCTAATTTCCTATTTTTCCTTGTCCTAACCATTTTCCATTTTTACGGATTCGGCTAGTACCTTGGTTTTCTTTTCCTACTTTATCATAACTATATTTTACAATGTCCTTCCATGAGTTTGATTTTCGTATCTTTAAAAATCCACTATCTTTATTTAATGATTTTAACACACCGCCTTTACGAATACCCCAAGGTCTAAAATCCGGTATGACCTGTTGAATACTGTAAATATTTGAGTATGGGAATGTTACATCTTCTCCTTGTAACTCAATTTTAACATGTGTTGTATCATTTGATAATTGAATAAATTTACTCCATTGGCTCGCTCTTGCTGTTCCATCCCAGCCTTGTAAATAATTTAAAGGCATTTGACCCTTATGTGTAAATATTTTTTCTCTTAATAATTCTGTCCATGAACCTTGATTGTCTGTTGACTTAGATACAATAATAAAATAATTATATTTAACAGATGTATCACCAACATAATACCCATTCGCCACATATTGCTGAGCGTCTGTTATAGCATAACCGACTAAATCTAAAATAAAAGTTACACCATAATTTCCATTATCTGTAAAGTTAATACCTTTACCGTATCCGGACGCGTGCGCTACTGCTAATGGTGCTCCAAACGGTCCGGTGTTGTCCGGTGAGCCACCTAAAACAACATTCGCATAGGGTCCGGTGTTGTCAAATGCACCATAGAAATACTGCCATGCCATTATACACCACCAGCCAAATCATTTTCACTAGAACCGTTATTTGTACGGATGTATGAACCGCCGTCAACACTTCCACCAAAAATATTAATATTACCTGTGGCAATGTTTCTACCGTCTGTCATATGACCGTCAAAAATTGTATCACCCGTTTGTGTCCAAGCTCCACTGTTCTTTAAGTTCGTTAACAAGATAGATAAATCGTCGTACATTTTACCGATTTTAGAATCTTGATTATCAATATATTGATTGATCGTGTTATTCACATATTGCGTTAACTCCGGTTTTAATTCTTCCCATGATCGATTGAATTGACTGATTGTTGTTTGTTTCGTTAACTCAATCACTTGAGGTCTTAATTCTTCCCATGATTCGTTGAATTGATTGATTGTTGTTTGTTTCGTTAATTCAATCACTTGAGGTCTTAATTCTTCCCATTTTTCATTGAATTGATTGATCGTTGTTTGTTTAGTCAACTCAATAACTTGAGGCTTTAGATCCGCCCAGTGTTTATCGAATTCACTTTTAGACAGTTCAATACAATATTTAATCATTTCCTCGATATTTTTATTCCATTTTTTAACAACATCATTTACAGCCTTAACCAGCCAACCAATATGACCTTGTAAATAATTTAAACATTGGTAAATATTCATACCCGTGTTAAATTCACTCACATAGTTTTGAGCTAAATTTTTACCGCTTAACTTTACCTCGTCAAACTTAGGTAAAAAATTATCAATATCTATTTTGATTTCTTGGTTTTGCTCAAATTGTTCTTTAATTGTTTGACTTGCTGATTGTTTCTTTTTAGTTTTTCTTAACATGATCTCACCACCTTCAAATACATAGTAATACAAACTAAATAAAAATAAAAGAAAAAGAGTTAAATTAATAACTCTTTTTCATAACTTGCAATTCACCTAAATAATAGAAAGGAGGGGTGTCATGTCCTACTCATGACACCGATATTATAACATGACTATACGTTATATACAACCTTAACATCACAAGTTACTTTAGAAACTGTATCTGTAATTTTTACAGTTGCTAAACCTTCCGCGTCAATAGCGTCTAAACCTTCAATCTTAACGTGTTTAAAATCACTTTCGATTGTAGCTTTAACTTTATCCTCAACGCTAGATGTAGCAGTTAAATTATACTTAGCATTTAAACCGTTAGTTTGAACTGTAAACGGTACTGTGATAGTCGCACCTTTACGTACTTCTACAACTTGTGGGTTTGAATAAATCGCTGTAACTTTTTCCTCAACATTTCCGGAAACAAAAGCGATTGCGTTTGCAAATCTAGATGTTGCGATACCTTCCCAGTGGTGCAAGAAATAATTCCAATATAAGCCCTTAGCATTATACGCAACACCTACGCTATACTTTTGGTCAAATACACGATAAATTTCTGAATCACACACAATAGCCTCAATAATACCTTGTGCCGTACTTGGTAAAGTCGGCAATACTAATACATGAGTTTTAAATTGAGCGAACTCTAATTGGAATGTTTGCGCTAACCAATCAATGTTTAAGTAGCTGTTGGTTTTACCGTTTAAAATGACGTAAATATCTTCATAGTCATTTTGTTTTGTGACTGCCATAGCGTTATATTCGTTTGTTGGCTCAGTCAAGTATGACACGTATTCTGTAATTTTACGCGCTAACTCTTTCGCTGTATCCGTATTTGTAACCGCACTTGTATTTACAATTTTCATATGTCCGTTTTCATAGTGAGTGACTAAAGCGGATTTCATATAGTTATAATCGTCTTTGTTGTCGCCGTTATACATAGAATCAACGATTCTTGCAATTAAGCTATTTACACCATCCCATGTGACAAAATACTTTCTTAAATCATCATCTGTAATAGTTGCTGGATAATATGACTTTCTGTTTACTACGTAGAAAGCCGTTTTAATATCCGGTAAACTACGCTTAAATAATGTATTCTCCGCGTCCGCTTGATTGTATTCATGCTCTTTAGCGCATTCAACAAAATACTCTTCCATAGTATAACCTAGTGGCATGTTTTCCATTTTAAATGGCGCTAATTTGTTTGTTAAAATATTTCGGTGTGCAATCACTTTACCAATACGTGTCGCTAAATTCATAAATTCAACACCTAAAGTATCCGGATATTCTAGCAAACCGTTCATAAATTCTAAAGAACTTGTTTCGTTTGGGTCTCCAATTGTACTTCTAAAGTTGCTTGAACTCATTGCATACATTGCACTTGCAACTTCTTGACCTGTTGGCTGATGATTCATTCCTAAATCATTTTGTAACGTTTTAGCAACGTCGTTTCCTGTTGTTTTTCCCATGTTAATCACCTCTTTCAATTAAATTCCTAATTTTCTTAAATCCATTGGCGCTTCATGTTTTGGTTTTTCTCCGCCGGATTTTTCGACACCAATTTGCATAAATAGTTTAGAGTTTGCCTCTGTTAATGAGGTATTCTTTTCAACTAGTTTCGTGTTCTCGGCTTTCAAATTGTCTAACTCTGTAAAAGTTTTCTCAACTTCCGCTCGCATATCATTCAACATAGTTGAACGTTCCGCTTGATCTTCAACCGTTAACACTTCCGTAAACTTGTTTCTTAATTCGTCACGTTCCATTTTTCTACACATCCCTTCTAATTATTAATATATGATATTAAAATTATAAAGTCAATAAAAAAATAAAACCCTCTTTTATGAGGGTTTCATGGTAATAGGTTGTAAAGTTTAAAGTGTTACCAGCTAGTTTACTATTCCTATATATGTTATCAGCACGTTTCACCGCGAGTAATTCTGATATACATGTCTGATTTCCGTTCTTTATTCCTTACGTAAATATAATAACAGATTATTTTCTTTTTTCCAAATCTTCTTTAATTTTATTTTTAACGTAAAGACTAAAATTCTTATGTTTCAATAAATTCTCAATAAAATTAACAACTTCAGTTTCACTTTTATTTACACAAACACAGTATTTATTAACATGATCTCGATACCATTTATTTCGATTTTCTTTCGACTTCTCACTTAACATCGTCATCACATCCTTTATCATCTTCTTTTTCATCCTGCCATACTAACGGCATACCTAATATATAAGTATGTACAAAATCACTCGTTTCATGGCTTACAATACTCCAACCATCCTTAAGATATTCATTTAATGATTCGATATCTTTTCGATAGGCTGTATAATCATAATCCTTTATACTTCTCACAACCACCACTTTATTTTTGAGTGGTGGATTTCCAAACATGATCTCGTTAAATTCTTTTAGAGTTTTATCACACTTTTTAAATATTGCGTTATCACGATGATAAACTTCATGAGCTAAACTATCAACTTCTTTATTCAAATATTTATAATTATCAATTAATGATTTATATTTACAAAACATAATAAAACTAAAAATTAATAATACAATAAAACAAATTACACAAATTAAAACCATTAAATTTATAAAATCCATTTTTCTACTCCTTTATAACCCAAATAATCATTAATGCCATTCCTATAATGTATACAACAAATAGAAATGTTACACTTAAACAGCAAAATGCCATAAATAAATAATAAAATATATTTGTTAAAACACTTGTCACTTTATCACCTTCCTACCTACTTTTAATGCTGAATTGTCTATCAACTAATACAATACCACCAGGTACATGTGTCTTTTTTAAACAATCATTAATAACATTTCCAACTCTAAAATTATCATATGTTACATTCTGTTTAGCCTTTTGCGTCATACCCGCGCATTTGACATTCAAATAATAACAAACTCCCTCACGAATATAATACAAATTATCTTTACAGTCGTTCTCACTTATGTATTCTTGTTGGTGCTCCACGTATTTCTTATAACTTATTTCAATTTCTTCAACATAACTTTTAGCACCAATAAAATAAGATCGTGTAAATACAGATTCTAGACCCCAATAGCCTAATTCTTTATCGTCAATAATATCTTTAATAGCGTCCGGAACTTGTGTTCCCACTAGATGTATTGAATCCGTGTCAATATATGCTACTCTGTGAATACCTACCTTTTGAGCAGTAGATATTGTATATTTACGTGCGTAAGCTGTTACAAATTCACCATACGGTAAATATATAGGATCTCTAAATTGCTCATCAATTACCTCTTTAACCTCTCCGTCTTCATACGTTGTAAACATAGGATCGTGCAAACGTAAAACTCCATCATCTTTATCAATAAATGGAATTTTAGGTGTGACATTTGGGTTCGTTGCGAACTTTCCATAAAC
>ULRB01011218.1_pt1 | contig 15164 bp, 8 predicted proteins | sample 1955051 | NCBI WGS metagenome assembly ULRB01 (sample SAMEA4835671, study PRJEB28245) | human gut metagenome | biome: gut microbiome; material: fecal sample | place: Denmark | collected 2008 | reverse complement strand
GTTTGCTGAGCGGTGTCGCCGGGAGGGGATTCTGCTGATTGCGCTCTTCCCCCCACGCTATTATCTGCCTGCGGCTTCCACCCCTGTCAGTGACAAAGTCAGGGAAATGGGGCGCGAGATTGGCTTTGATGTCATAGATGACACCTCCGATGCCTGGTTCCTGGAGCATCCCGAACTTTTCTATGACAATGTGCATCTCAACGGCGACGGAGCCTTGGCATATTCCCGCAGGGTGGCCCCCAGGCTGCGTTCCATCATCCGTGGCGAGCATCGGCCTGACACGGTAAAGACCGCTGAATGAGGCCGATTTGATGCGTATTCTGCCAAATTCAGGCAATGGTTATTAAAAAAAGTTGAGGAGGTTGCAGGTTGGCATAATATTTGCTAACTTTGTGCCATAGACAATCCACTGAAATTATTCATTAACCATTATAAACCTATACTGTCATGGCAGAAAACAACAAACAGCAGGAAATCAAAATCGAACTCACTCCCGAAGTAGCCGGTGGCCACTATGCCAACCTGGCCGTCATCGCCCACACCCCCGGTGAGTTCTTCATCGACTTCATCGCCGTTTCCCCCAACATGCCCCAGGCCCGCGTAAACACCCGCGTGATCATGAACCCCGAGAACGCCAAGAACCTTCTCTTCGCTCTGCGCGACAACATCCAGAAGTATGAGAACACCTTCGGCGAAATCGAGCGCAAGGTTGCCCAGGGCAACAACAATGCCAACCCCTTCCAGGCGTAAATCCCATTGATGCCGATGACCCGGGGCTTTGAAAAGTCCCGGGTCATCGGTTTCAAACTTCAACAATACACCGATGAAACCCAACAACCTCCTGATTTACAATTCCCTTTCGAGAAACAAGGAACTCTTCCGTCCCATCCATGAGGGTAGGGTCGGAATGTATGTCTGCGGCCCGACGGTCTACGGCGACGGCCATCTCGGCCACGCCCGTCCCGCCATAACCTTCGATGTCCTTTACCGTTACCTCTGTTGGCTCGGATACAAGGTGAGGTATGTCCGCAACATCACCGATGTCGGTCATCTCGAGCATGATGCCGACGAGGGGGAAGACAAAATCGCCAAGAAGGCCCGTCTGGAGCAGCTTGAGCCGATGGAGGTTGTGCAGCATTATCTCAACCGCTACCACAAGGCGATGGAGCGGCTCAACGTCCTTCCCCCGTCAATCGAGCCTCACGCTTCGGGCCATATTATCGAGCAGATCGAGTATGTCAAGAAGATTCTCGACGCGGGGCTTGCTTATGAGAGCAACGGATCGGTGTATTTCGATGTCCCCGCCTACAACGCCAAATACCATTACGGGAAGCTTTCCGGACGTAATGTCGAGGAGCTGCTGAGCGAGACCCGCGCCCTCGACGGACAGGCCGAGAAGCGTCATCCCGCCGACTTCGCCCTCTGGAAGAAGGCATCCCCCGAGCATATCATGCGCTGGCCGTCACCCTGGAGCGACGGTTTCCCCGGATGGCATCTCGAATGCTCCACGATGAGCGAGAAATACCTCGGCCGGGAGTTTGACATCCATGGCGGCGGCATTGACCTGAAATTCCCTCACCACGAGTGTGAGATAGCCCAGACTGTGGCCTGCAACGGCCACGACTCGGTGCATTACTGGATGCACAACAACATGATTACCATCAACGGACAGAAGATGGGCAAGTCGCTGGGCAACTTCATCACCCTTGATGAATTTTTCAACGGCACCCACGAGAAGCTCGAAAAGGCTTACTCCCCGATGACCATCCGCCTGTTCATCCTGATGGCACATTACCGTTCGACCGTCGATTTCTCCAACGAGGCTTTGCAGGCTTCCGAGAAGGCGCTTGACAAGCTGCTTGAGGGATGGCGCCGCATCGGCGCCCTTCTCCCCTCCGACAGTTCCGACATAAAGGATGACATCGCCCGTATCTCGCGTGAATGTCAGGAGGCGATGGATGACGACCTCAACACACCTATCGTCATCTCCCACCTCTTCGAGGCTGTCTCGCTTGTCAACAAGGTCAACGACGGCCACGCCAAGGCTACCGCCGAGGATGTCGAGCAGCTGCGCGACCTTTTCCAGACCTACCTTTTCGACATACTCGGTATCGTCGACGAGCAGGCCGGTGGACTTTCCGCTTCCGGCAAGGACGCGATGGAGCCGTATCGTGGTGCGGTCGACCTGCTCCTGAAACTGCGCGGCGACGCCAAGGCCAAGAAAGACTGGGCCACCTCCGACCTTATCCGCGACCAGCTTGCCGCTTTGGGTTTCTCGGTCAAGGATACCAAGAACGGCGCGGAGTGGTCGCTGAAATGACCTTCCTTAAACCTTAACGGGCCGCAGCCCCCTGGCACGGGGGCTGGCCCCTCAATTATCTGACCACAATGGATGTACTGGGATTCGGAGAAACAATGCTCGAAGAGATGCCTTTCGAGCCTACCGATCAGCAGATACAGCTGACCGCCGCCCTGGCGCGTTTCTGTTCGGCCGAGACCCCCAGTGATTCGGTGTTCATACTCAACGGGTATGCCGGCACCGGAAAGACATCCGTTATGGGAGCCTTGGTCAGGAGTCTCCACCGCGTAGGGGTACACACTATGCTGCTTGCCTCCACCGGACGGGCGGCCAAAGTGCTGTCATCCTTCACCGGTTTCCCTGCCCACACCATCCATCGCCAGATCTACACCTCGGGTTCGTTCAATTCCGACGGTTCGCCGACAATGGCGAAAATCAACCATAATCCCCATGTCAACACCATCTTCATCGTCGATGAGGCTTCGATGATAGGGGAGGGGAATGACGGAGGGATGAACCTCTTGCAGGACCTGGTGATGTATGTCTACACCGGACAGAACTGCAAGCTGATTCTGCTTGGCGACACGGCCCAGCTCCCCCCGGTCGGAAGTTCGGAGTCCCCGGCTATGTCGGCGGCGGCATTCAAGGCCATGGGGCTGAGGGTTACGCGGGCAACCATCACCCGCACAGTCCGCCAGAAACAGCGTTCAGGTATTCTCTACAATGCTACCTGGCTCCGCCGGGCAATGAAACAGGAGACGTTGCCCGAACCTCAGCTGACGGTCACCCCGTTCAATGATGTCAACGTCGTGGTTCCCGAGGACATGGAGGATGAGCTTGGGAAGTCGTTCGCCGAATATGGTGAGGATCAGACCATCATCATCACCCGCTCCAACCGCCGCGCCGTGGACTTCAATCTCGCCGTCAGGAAACAGATATTCGACCGTGAGGAGGTGCTGGCCAAGGGTGACCGGCTGCTTATCTCCAAAAACAACTATTACTGGCCCAACCGTCACCGCAAACTCCTTGCGGAGCAAGCATCGCGGGGTGAGGGCAATTCGGTCCAGGTCGGCCCGACACCTGTCTTCGACACTCCCCGCAGTGGTGTCGCCCTGCCTGACGACCGTCCATTGGCCGACATCCCCCCTGTATCCAACGGGAGAGTGCCTTATTTCCTTGCCAACGGAGAGGTGGCTGTCGTTGAGGAAATCCTATCGACCGAGACCCGCGACATGATTGAGTTCGCCGACGTTACCCTTTGGTTGCCAGACAGTGACAGCCGCATCAACGCGAAAATCGTGGTAGACTCCCTGACCGCCGAGACCGCAGGTCTCCCGCGCGACAAAGTGGAGACAATAGGCCGTCGGACACTCCTGGAGGCCGACCGCGTCTACGCCTCCCCCTCATACCAGCGGGAAGCATTGCGCAACTGTCCGTATTTCAACGCCCTGCAAGTCAAATACGCCTATGCCGTCACCTGCCACAAGGCCCAAGGCGGCCAGTGGGATTCAGTATTTGTCGACATGGGCTACATTCCCCCCGAGGCATACCTCAGTCTCGACTTCTACCGCTGGCTCTACACCTCCGTCACCCGCGCCTCCCGCCGCCTCTCCCTCCTCAACCCCACCTGCCGCATCATCTGACCCAATCCGCTTCCCATTCATTCCCCTCAAATATTTGTTTGTTTCAGGCATGTTGCGTAACTTTGCGGTAAATTAAAATACATACTGAAAATGAATCTTTTTGACCGTGTGTCGGAGGACATAAAGAAGGCGATGCTCGCCCGCGACACCCAGGCGCTGGATGCTCTCCGCGGAATCAAAAAGGAATTCCTGGAGGCCAAGACCGCCAAGGGTTCCGACGGCGACCTCTCTGACGAGAAGGCTGTCACCATACTTGCCAAGATGATCAAGCAGCGCAAGGAGAGCGCCGACATCTACTCCCAGCAGAACCGCCCCGAACTGGCCGCCGTCGAGATGGCACAGGCCGAGGTGATCGGGCGTTATATGCCTGCCAGCCTTTCGGAGGAGGAGCTGACCGAAAAGCTCCGCGAGATAATAGCCCGCGTGGGGGCGACATCCCCCAGGGAGATGGGCAAGGTGATGGGAGTCGCCTCAAAGGAACTCGCCGGACGTGCCGAAGGAAAGGCTATCTCCGCCAAGGTCAAGGAGCTGCTCTCATAATACATTCCCCCTCTTAATATTCCCCCAAGATGCTTACATTACAACAGATAAAGGCTGATCCCGCCCGCACTGTGGCGCGACTGGCCATCAAGGGTTTCGATGGAAAGGAACCCATCGACAAGGTGCTTGCCCTTGACGAGCGCCGTCGTCAGTTACAGCTCGACAATGATAACAAGGCCGCCGAGCTGAACCGTATCGCCGCCTCCATCGGCCAGCTGATGAAGGAGGGCAAGAAGGATGAGGCAAATGAGGCCAAGGCTGAGGTCGGTGCCCTCAAGGATGCCCAGAAGGAGATAGCCGTGCAGCTCGCAGCCACAGAGCAGGAGCTCCGCGACCTCCTCTGCACTATCCCCAACCTCCCCTGCGACATGGTGCCGGAGGGTAAAACCGCCGAGGACAACGTAGTTGAGAAAACCGGTGGCCCGATGCCCAATCTCCCCGAGGATGCCCTCGCCCACTGGGATCTGGCAAAGAAATACAACCTCATAGACTTCGACCTCGGTGTGAAAATCACCGGCGCGGGTTTCCCTGTCTACATCGGTAAGGGCGCACGCCTGCAACGCGCTCTCATCCAGTTCTTCCTCGATGAGGCCAACGCCGCCGGATATGTGGAAATCGAGCCCCCCTATGTTGTCAACGAGGCTTCGGCCTACGGTACCGGACAGCTCCCCGACAAGGAGGCTCAGATGTATCATTGCGAGCTTGACAACCTCTACCTGATTCCGACCGCCGAGGTACCTGTGACCAACATCTACCGCGATGTCATCCTGAGCGAGGACGCGCTCCCCAAGAAGAACTGCGCCTACTCGGCTTGCTTCCGTCGCGAAGCCGGCAGCTACGGCAAGGATGTACGCGGTCTCAACCGTCTCCATCAGTTCGACAAGGTCGAGATTGTCCGCATCGAGAAGCCCGAAAATTCCTATGCCGCTCTCGAAGAGATGAAAGACCACGTCCAGAGCCTCCTCGACAAGCTCGGCCTCCCCTGGCATATCCTGCGTCTCTGTGGCGGTGACATGAGCTTCACCTCCGCCATCACCTTCGACTTCGAGGTATGGTCGGGTGCCCAGAAACGCTGGCTGGAGGTTTCCTCCGTTTCCAACTTCGAGACCTATCAGGCCAACCGCCTGAAATGCCGCTATCGCGGAGAGGACAAGAAGACCCATCTTTGTCATACCCTCAATGGCTCCGCTCTCGCGTTGCCCCGTATTATGGCCGCGATGCTCGAGAACAACCAGACCCCCGAGGGCATCGTGGTTCCCGAATGCCTGCGCCGCTACACCGGCTTCGACATCATCAACTGATAAGTAAGGTTAATAAACTTACCAGCCCCCTTATCTGTATTTATATCGTATATCTGTCGCGCGGAACGGTTGCAAGTCTGCTGACTCAGACCGTTCCGCGTCGTTATTTCCTATTAAGCCGTCATTTCCTGTTAAATGGAGAATCTCAGACAATTGCTGCGCCAGGAATGTGAGTATGTTCCTTCTGATTCCACTCTCGATGAATTTCTCGGAGCGGCTACACTGAAGCATCTCCATCGTTCTGAAATTCTCGTCCATGTAGGAGAGGTAGCCGATTCGATGTATATCGTGAAGGAGGGCATCCTTCGTCTTACCGATATGAATGGTGACAGGGAGCGCACATTCGCTTTCGGGTTGCCGGGCACGGTGTTCGTCTCCAAATATTCATTTGTCAGACAGTTGCCATCATATTATCAGGTTGAGGCGTGTTGTGACTCGGTGGTGCTTTGCGTCCCCCGTCGTGCGTATGACAGCCTGATAGAGTCTAATCATGACTTCACCCGCTGGATGCTTGTCTTGTCGCAGACCGAACTCTTTTACCAGGAATATAAAAATTCAAGTGTCAACAACGGTAGTGCCGCCGAAAGATTTGAGGCATTGCTGCGTCTGAGGCCCGAGATTCCGATGAATGTGTCAGGAAGGACAGTCGCCTCATATCTCGACATTTCCCCGGAATATTATTGCCGCCTGAAAAAACGGTTCCTTAAACATTGATTGTATCGCCGTATTTATTGACATGTGTCAATCATTGCGGGAAAAAATTGGCATATATTTGCAATATCGCATTTTGGAGCTGTTGCCGTGACAGTCAAAACGGCCTAAACGATTACATCTGTCCAAAATCATGAGGGAAGGTATCACTCCCCCCGGAGTGAGCTTATCCCAATTTGCTGACATATTGACCTATTCACACTAATCCAGTCACTCATACCAAAGTTGTTTTATGAGAAAAACTTTACTTAAATCGCTGTCAGTCTGTTTGACTCTGATGGTAGGGGCCGGTGCTTATGCCGCACCGCTGCTTCCGAAAACGACCTCTTCGGGAGGGTCTGTGTCTGCTGCCGCTGTCGCTGTGGAGCAACTGCCGCAACAGTCGCCAGAGAAATTCCCGCAACCGTTGTTGACCCGCGGTCTCGATGCCGCGCAACTCGAAGGAATCCGTCCGCTGACCTCAGACGCCGTAGTGCGCAACCGCCGTGCAATGCTGTCGGCGACATCGGCCAACCGCGCGATGTCAAATGCCGTAGGCCTCCAGGCATATGTCTTCTACGGGAAGTCTCCCAAGGGGGTCTACAATATTCCCCGCTCCGCAACGGAAGATTTTGAGCTGGTGCTCCAACCCTCTTCCAATTACAGTTGTAATTTCGGCTGTGTGTTTGACGGCGACGTGATCCATATGGGGGTCGTAGAAAACGGCTACTATGGAGCCAGCTATTATTATGTGGAAATCGATGCCAACACCGGTTCCCAGCTCAAGAAAACCAAACTCAACGCCGGAGAGTATGACATTCTGGCCCAGGCCTGCGCCCTCGACCCCACGACGGGTGATGTCTACGGCGTGTTCATGTCAAAGGATTTCAACACCAAGAACTGGGCGAAGGCGAAATACACGTCGCCCGTCGGCTCCACTGTCATCAAGGCCGGTTTCGGCCCGACAATCATGGGGCTGGGATGTGACGACAGCGGTCAATACTGGGGCCTGACCATGGATGGAGAGCTCCTGAAAATCGACAAGACCACCGGCGATTATGAAGTCGTCGCCCAGACCGAAGTCGTCAGTGGCTCGACCTATGCCGTGAGCGGCTGCGTGAATTCCCGGGATAACACCTTCATCCAGTCGACCATGGCAAACAGTTCCTCCTCGGCGCTGTATGAAGTGAATCTCGCCACCGGCGCTACGACCAAACTGCTTGACTTCGATTCCGGCTATCAGTTTGGTGGCCTCCATACCTGGGCTTATCCCGAGAAGGCTCCCACCGCTCCCTTGGTGACGCTCGATTGCGAAATGGGCTCGATGGATGCTGTCGTGACCCTGACGATGCCCACGGAACTCTTCGATGGCACCCCCATTGGGGAGCAGCCTGTCTCCTACACTATCAAATACGGCAACAATGCAGCAGATGTCCGGGAAGGGACTGCCGCCGCCGGGGCCACAGTCACCGAGTCGATTACCTTCCCCTTCGCCGGTATGAAGGAAATCACGGTGTGGTGCCACAACGATGCCGGTACCTCCCCCAAGGTGAAGAACTCGATTTTTGTTGGCAAAGGCACACCCAAGGCTCCCCAGAATGTGTCGCTGACCTGGGCTGACGGAGTGGCGACCCTGACATGGGATGCCGTGACCGAGGGTTCTGACATGGGTTATTTCAATCCCGCCGATATCCGCTATGACATCTCCGACCTGACCGGTACACTGGTAAGGGAGGATGTAGAGGGTACTTCTGCCACGTTTGATGTGGCCGAGCCTGCCAGCGGTGTGATTTCCATCGGCTATAAGGTGAAGGCGAAAAACGGCGACCGCAAGTCGTTTGACACAGCCTCCAATACGATCTCCCTGGGCCATTACAGCGCTCCCGTGACTATCGAGTTCTCCTCAAAGGATATCTTCAACCAGCATGTGGTGGTGGACGGCAATACCGACGGCAAGACCTGGGCATACGGTTCAAGGGTGGCTGAATATACCTACCACTCTTCAAACACTGCCGATGACTGGCTCTTTACTCCCGGCATCGAGCTGACCGGAGGGAAGGCTTACTCCGTGAAAGCCACTGCGAAAGGAAGCCAAAACTATCCAGAGAAGATGGAGATCAAGGCCGGCCAGGGGGTTACCGCTGAAGCCATGACCATCAGTGTGGCCAATGTGATGGCGTTCAACACAAACGACGAGATGGTTCAGGAAGGTTTCTTCCTCTGCCCCGAATCGGGAATGTACAATATCGGCTTCCACGCTCTGTCAGACCCCAACATGAATCGTCTGAAGATGTCGAAATATGAGGTCGAGGAGCTGTCTTCGTGCCTTATTCCGGCTGCCGCAGCCGACATCGCCGTGAAACCCAGCACCATCGGCGACCTTACCGCCACCATCACTTTCACCCTCCCTGCCAAGAGTATTCTTGACGATGACCTCGAAGGAGAGATGACTTACACCCTGCTCTGCGGAGATCGGACGGTTAAGACTGCTACGGGAAGTGTAGGTGAGGCCGTCTCGGTAGAGGACACCGTGGAGTCTGAAGGTGACTACACCTATACGGTAATCTGCTCGAATGCTACCGGAACAGGTCCGAAGGCCTCAGCCTCCGCATTCATCGGTCCGTTGGCCGCGTCTGCTCCCACCGGTTTCGCCGTGAGCAAGTCAGGTGACAACACTCTGCATTTCACATGGAATGCCGTGACCACCGATGAGGCCGGCCATGAGCTTCCCGCCGGAAACATCACTTACAGTCTGTTTGCCATCGAAGACGGTTATCCCACCGGTGTCCTCGCCAAAGACATCACCTCATGCGAATATGACTTGGAGGTGGATATGCCTGATAACCAGGAGATAGTGGTGTATGGTCTCGCCGCCTTCAACCGTGGCAAGAACAGCGGCCTTGTCGGAGTGCAGATTCTGCTTGGCGATGACTACGAAATGCCGGTGGTATACACCGATACCGAGTCACTCCAGAATTATGCGCTGTTCGTGCAGGGCAGCGGCAATGTCGGCATTGGCTCCAGTGCTTCCATGGGAATCATGGGCGCGGACGATGACTCCTATTTCGTTATCCAGAACCAAAATGCCGGAGGTGTCGGCGCGATGCTCACCGGTAATATCGCCGTCAGCGGCGAATCGCCTATGCTGAGTTTCTATGTCTATCGACTGGTAGGCGAGGGCAATCTCCCCGATATGAACAAGACCACCGTGCAGGTGTTCACCGCCGACGGGCAGCTCGTCACCCTCGATGAGTTCACCCATTATGAGAAACTCCCCGAGGAAAATGCATGGAATCGTGTGCGTTATTCCCTGCAGGACTTCGCCGGACAGACCATCCGCATCCGCATCATCGGCGAAGCCGTCGGGTTCGCTTACCACCTTTATGATGCTATCACAATCTACAACGAAGTGCCCTTCGACCTGTCTGTCAAGATTGCCGCACCCCGTAAGGTGGCGACCGGCGAGACTTTCCCCATCTCCGTGGATGTCGTCAACGAAGGTGCCCAGGATATTGATGAGTTCTCTGTGAGCCTCTTGCGTGATGGGGAATTGGTTGATACCCATACTTTTGAAAATGGCCTTGGTTTCGACGAGTCAGGACGGGTGGAGTTCACCTCCAGCATCGGACTTTATGACGAGACGACGGCTGTCTACACCGCTATGATTCACTGTGAGGCTGATGGCAACGAGGACAATAATCAGGTCTCGGCCACTGTCAACCGTATCATAGTCGACTATCCCGTGCCTACGGGTCTCGCCGGAGAGAATGTCAGCGAGGGTATGAGCCTTACCTGGCAGGCTCCTGAGATTCCGGAGCAGACTGTCGTGGAGACCACGGAGACATTCGAATCGGCCGAAAGTTTTGCCGACGAATATGCCGGGTGGACTTTCATCGACAACGATCAGGCTCCCATCGGCGGGTTCTCCGGTCTGGAGATTCCCGGTCATCCCTCCCGTGCGAATAGTTCGTTCTTCATTTTCGACACCGACCTGCTTGCTGACGATGATAACTCGAAGGCTTCATTCGAGGCCCACAGCGGCAAGAAATATCTCGCTTGTATTTATGCCATGCGGGGAGATCTCGATGACTGGGCCGTTTCACCGCGCCTGACCGGGGAGGAGCAGGAAATCTCATTCTATGCCCGCAGCTATAACGGCGGTTATCCTGAGAAGATTGAGGTGTATGCGACCGGCTCTGATGCCACCGATCTTGACGCTTACGAATGCGTTATGAATGCCGTCATCGTACCTAAGGAGTGGACCGAATACAAAGTGACTCTTCCCGCAGGAACCCGTCATTTCGCCATCAGGTCGTGCGCCGGTGACTCCTTCATGCTGCTTGTCGACGATGTTACCTTCAAGCGCCTCGAAGGCTTCGACGGTGAGCTTCAGGGTTACAACGTTTATTGCGACGGCACGCGAATCAACGACGCAACCATTGAGAATGCCGCCCATATACATACCGACGTGCCGGAAGGTCCGCATACCTATCATGTCACCGCAGTCTACGACAAGGGGGAATCAGAACTCTCCGAACCCCTCTTGCTGGAGAAGTCAGGTGTGGAAGGTATAGCATCGATGGCTGAACCTAAGGTGAAAACCGAAGGCCGCGTCATCATCGTCAGCGATGCCGACGGTTCGAAGGTCGATATCTTCACCGCTGACGGTCGCACGATTCTGTCTGCTCTCGGAAACACCCGTATGGCGGTTACTCCGGCCATATATATGGTTCGTGTGGGCACACACACCTTCAAAGTAATCGTCCGCTGATAGATTCACCGTTTGGTCAATGCATTGAATGACCTGAATCCCAAAATTATGTTTTCCCGGACGATTCCGGAGGAATCCTTTATTTGAATAGCCGGGGGTTGGCGCGAGGTAAGGCCGATAGGCCGAGCCGAAGCGGTAACCCCCGGTCACCGTATGAAACGAGCGATTCCGGAGGAATCTTTTTTGATATCCGACAAATGTGGGGAATATCAAAAAAGATTCCTCCGGAATCCATTTGAGGGCGCTACACAACCGTGGGTTACCGCTCGGGGTCGCCCACAAGGGGCTTCCCACTCGCTCCAACCCACGGCTATTCAAATAAAGGATTCCTCCGGAATCGTTCGGGGAACAGCTCGAAAGCTTTGGATTTTGTAAGACTGTCCTAAGGCCGTTGAGTTATGGAACACAGCCCGAAAGCCGTAGATTTTGTAAGACTGTCCTAAGACCGTTGAGTTTGGAACACTGCCTGAACTTTCCGCTGAAGTTCATAGAGGGGAACCTGTGCAGAACAGGGGTGATGTCGGGGGCTGCGCAGACCGAGCGCAGACCGGGTTGTAAATAAATCTGAAAAAAATTGGCAGAGTTTTGCGTGAATAAAGAAAAAACAGTAACTTTGGCGTTATAAAAGAGGGATTGGGCCATGCGGTCCGCCCCGGGGCTGTCTCGGAGACGAGGGGGCGCCGGAAAAATCGATGACAATCATCTGAAAAAATGTTATAGAAATCGCAGAGATAAAAACTCCATTCCATCCCAACGGATTGTATCAACCCATAATCCTTTCAAAATCCAACACCATTCCTAAACAACAATTTCCAGCATCCTAATTATGGAATCCAACGACGCCAAGAAACCCAAACGTCCGCGTATCGGCCAAATTCCAGGCGCTGCAGACAACGCCACCGGCCTTTCAGACTATCATTACGAGAAGAAATCATATTCCGCACCGGCTTCGGCGACATCATCGACAGGTGAGAAGCCCGCTTCCGGCGACGGTCAGGAACGTCAAAACCCTTACGAACGTCCCGCCGGCTATCAGCCCCGTCCTTATCAGCCTCGTAACAACAATTACGGTCAGGGCGGTTACAACAACAACCGTCAGGGGGGCTACAACAACAACCGCCAGGGCGGTTACAACAACAACCGTCAGGGCGGCTACAACAACCGTCAGGGAGGTTACAACAATAACCGTCAGGGTGGCTACAACAACCAGGGCGGCTACAACCGTTACAACAACAACTATCAGCCCCGTCCTTACCAGCCCCGCACCGAGGGTGCTCCCACCGAGGGCGCTGAGAACAAGACAACCACTACCGGTGAACAGCAGGGTGGGTATCAGCCCCGTCCCTACAACAATAACCGTCAGGGTGGCTATAACAACAATCGTCAGGGCGGTTACAACAACAACCGTCAGGGCGGCTACAACAACAACCGCCAGGGCGGCTACAATAACAACCGTCAGGGTGGTTACAACAACAACCGCCAGGGTGGTTACAACAACAACCGTCAGGGCGGCTACAACAACAACCGTCAGGGTGGTTACAACAACAACCGTCAGGGCGGCTACAACAACAACCAGGGCGGTTACAACAAGGGTGGCTACAACAACAACCGCCGTCCCCAGAATGGTCCCGTACGTCAGGGCAAGAGCTTCGTGCCGCGTCCCAAGCGCATCGAGTATGAGCTGCCGCTGCCCGATCCCAACGAGCAGATCCGTCTGAACAAGTTCCTCGCCAACGCCGGACTTTGCTCGCGCCGCGAGGCTGACGAGTTCATCCAGCAGGGTCTGGTGAAGGTCAACGGCAATGTTGTCACCGAACTCGGTACCAAGATCGGCCACGCCGACACTGTTGAGTTCAAGGAGCAGGCTGTCGCTCTCGAAAGCAAGTGCTACATCCTTCTCAACAAGCCGAAAGATTGCGTCACCACCTCTGATGATCCCAACGGCCGCACAACCGTCCTCGACCTCGTCAAGGGTGCTTGCACAGAGCGCATCTATCCCGTAGGCCGTCTCGACCGCAACACTACCGGTGTGCTGCTGCTGACCAACGACGGTGACCTCGCCTCCAAGCTGACTCACCCCAAATATGTGAAGAAGAAAATCTATCACGTATGGACCGACAAGGATATTGCCGAGGAGGACATGCAGCGCATCGCCGATGGCATCGAGCTTGAGGATGGCGAAATCCACGCCGACGCTATCTCTTACGTCACCGAGACCGACCGCAACCAGGCCGGCATCGAAATCCACTCCGGCCGCAACCGTATCGTGCGCCGCATCTTCGAGGCTCTCGGTTATCATGTCACCAAGCTCGACCGCGTTTACTTTGCCGGTCTGACCAAGAAGAACCTTCCCCGTGGCCGCTGGCGCTACCTGACACAGGAAGAGGTCAACTTCCTCAAGATGGGTTCCTTCGAATAAAGAAAAAATGGTTTAAAGTTTAAGTCCGGCCTGTCCGGCCTTAAACTTTAAACATTAAATACCTCAACCTCAATGAAACGGACAAAAATCAACGACATATTCCGCGACTCCGCCGGTCTGGTAGGCAAGGAGGTCTGCGTCAAAGGATGGGTGCGTACCCGCCGAGGTAACAAACACGTTCAGTTCGTCGCCCTCAATGACGGTTCGACCATCAAGAATCTCCAGATTGTGCTTGACATGTCGTCTTTCTCCGAGGAGGAGCTGAAGCCGGTCACCACCGGTTCGGCCATCTGCGTCGAAGGTCTCCTTGTCGAGTCGATGGGCAAAGGACAGTCGGTGGAGGTGCAGGCCAAAAAGCTTGAGGTCTACGGCACCGCCGACCCCGAGAGCTATCCCCTCCAGAAGAAGGGACACTCCCTGGAATTCCTCCGCGAAATCGCCCACCTGCGTCCGCGTACCAACACCTTCTCGGCTGTCTTGCGTGTACGCTCCACACTCGCTTTCGCCATCCACCGCTACTTCCAGGAACGGGGCTTCTATTATCTCAACACCCCCCTTATCACGGCAAGCGACTGTGAGGGAGCCGGCGCCATGTTCCAGGTGACCACCCTCGACCTTGAGAACCTCCCCAAGACCGAGGAGGGCAAGGTGGATTTCTCCACCGACTTCTTCGGCAAACCTACCGCGCTGACTGTCAGCGGACAGCTTGAAGGTGAGCTGGGAGCCACCGCCCTCGGGGCCATCTATACATTCGGCCCCACATTCCGTGCGGAGAACTCCAACACACCCCGCCACCTGGCTGAGTTCTGGATGATAGAGCCGGAAGTAGCCTTCATCGACATCAACGAGAACATGGACCTGGCCGAGGACTTCCTGAAATACTGTATCAAGTATGCCCTCGACAACTGCCGCGACGACATCGAGTTCCTCTCCGAGCATTACGACAAGGAGCTGGTTTCCCGTCTGGAATCGGTTGTCAACCAGGAATTCGTCCGCCTGACTTACACCGAAGGAGTGAAACTCCTGGAGGAGAGCGGCCACAAGTTCGAGTTCCCCGTGAAATGGGGTGTCGACCTCCAGAGCGAGCATGAGCGCTACCTGGTGGAACACTACTTCAAGCGTCCTGTGATACTCACCGGCTACCCCAAGGAAATCAAGGCTTTCTATATGAAGCTCAACGACGACGGCAAGACCGTCCGCGCGATGGATGTCCTTTTCCCCGCCATCGGCGAGATTATCGGCGGTTCCGAGCGTGAGGAGAGCTACGACAAGCTGATGACCCGCATCGAAGAGATGAATATACCGATGAAGGATATGTGGTGGTATCTCGACACCCGCCGCTTCGGCACCGTGCCCCACTCCGGCTTCGGTCTCGGCTTCGAGCGTCTTGTGCTCTTCGTGACCGGTATGACCAACATCCGCGACGTGATACCTTTCCCGCGTACTCCCAAATCCGCGGAATTCTGATATTGCCCTCCTTAGGATGGCATGACATGACAAC
>ULRB01069906.1_pt1 | contig 15213 bp, 10 predicted proteins | sample 1955051 | NCBI WGS metagenome assembly ULRB01 (sample SAMEA4835671, study PRJEB28245) | human gut metagenome | biome: gut microbiome; material: fecal sample | place: Denmark | collected 2008 | reverse complement strand
AAGAGCAGATACAGAAACGCAATCAGGAAAACGACAGCCACGCCAGTACCGAAGCTGAACGCTTCACCACCGACAAGCACTCTGCCGAACTGGTAGACCATCAGGCAGATGCTGTAAGCATACAGGTTTTGGAAGAGGATAGTTGCCCAGGTCCACTTCTTGCTGTTCATCTCCTGGCTCATAGTGGAAATCGCTGCCAGGCAGGGAGAATCCAGCAGATTGAACACCAGGAAGGAGAACGCTGCAACAGTACTCGGGAAGAACGCCATAACAGCAGTCCACAAATCAGGCTCATCCTCGGCAGCCTCAGCCAGACCGGAAAGAATAGCCATCGTGCTGACGATAGACTCCTTAGCCACAAAGCCGGAGAAGGCAGCAGCCACAGCCTGCCAGCTGTCAAAGCCCAGAGGAGCGAATATAGGAGCAAGACCGTTACCGATGTAAGCAACAAAGCTCTTTTCAGTATCAACCATAGCAACAGAGCCTTCATCAATACCAAAGCTTGCCAGGAACCACATAACAACGCAGCACAGGAAAATAATAGTACCGGCTTTTTTCAGGAAGCCAGCAACACGCTCCCAGGTATGCAGCAACACGTTCTTAGCAGCAGGCAGATGGTACGGCGGCAGCTCCATAACGAACGGAGCAGGATCACCGGCAAACAGCTCAGTCTTTTTCAGAATGATGCAGGCAGTAATAACAGCAAAGAAGCCTACGAAGTACATAATCGGTGCCATGTACCAGTCACCGCCCATAATAGCGCCGGAAAGCAAAGCAATAACAGGCAGCTTAGCACCACAGGGAACAAAAGTTGTAGTCATGATAGTCAGACGGCGGTCGTTTTCGTTTTCAATAGTACGGGAAGCCATAATACCCGGTACGCCGCAACCTGCGGAAATCAGCAGAGGAATGAAGCTCTTGCCGCTCATCCCGAACTGACGGAAGAAACGGTCCATAATGAAGGCTACACGCGCCATATAACCGCAGTCCTCCAAAAAGCTCAACAGCAGGAAAACAATCGCCATCTGCGGAGCAAAGCCAATCGGTGCGCCAATGCCGCCGATAATACCGTCAACAACAAGAGATACCAGCCAATCCTCACATTCGGCAGCCTCCATGTGCTCCTGCACCCAAGGCTGAATCCATTCGCCGAACAGTGTATCATTAGTAAAGTCGGTTACAACCGTACCGATAGTTTCTACAGCGATATAGTAAACCAGGAACATGATAATCGCGAAAATCGGCAAAGCCAGGAAACGATTCGTTACAATGCTGTCGATTTTATCGGAAATCGTCAGACCGGTATGGCCTTTGACAACAGCATTGCTCATCAGCTCGCCAATGTAGTTATAACGCTCGTTGGTAATAATGCTTTCGGCATCATCATCAAGTGCTTCCTCGCAGGCTGCAACGATTTCTTCAATCTTAGCCTGCTCTCCTTCGCTCAGGCCCAAAGCTTCAGCAATCTTCTTATCACGCTCAAACAGCTTGACCAGCAGCCAACGCTCGCTAATACCGTGAACCTTGTTGCCGGCTTCGCGGGCAATCGCAGTCAGAGCATCCTCAACCTCGCTGCAGAAGCGCATATATTTCGGTGCAGCACCGCCGACAGCTTTAATTGCTTTTTCGGCAGCCTCACCAGTACCTTCACCCTGCAGTGCGGAGGTTTCCACAATCTCGCAGCCAAGCTCGGCAGCCAGCTTAGCGGTATCAATCTTATCGCCGTTCTTGCGGACGATATCAATCATGTTCAAAGCAATAGTTACAGGATAACCCATCTCCATAACCTGGGTAGTCAGGTACAGGTTACGTTCGATGTTAGAGCCGTCAACCAGATTCAGCACACCATCAACATCATTTTGCAGCAAATAGTTACGAGAAACAACCTCCTCCAAAGTGTACGGGGACAAGGAGTAAATACCGGGCAGGTCGGTAATAATTACATCATCATGACCTTTAAGGCCGCCTTCTTTTTTCTCTACAGTTACGCCGGGCCAGTTACCAACATATTGGTTGGAACCTGTCAAATCATTAAACATTGTTGTTTTGCCGCAGTTAGGGTTACCAATCAGGGCAATCTTGATCTGTTTCATCTTTTCCCTCCAAATTATTCTACAACGATGTGTTCAGCCTCGCCATTACGCAAAGTCAGCTCATAGCCACGTACTGTTACCTCCACCGGATCACCCAGCGGTGCAACCTTACGCACGAATACGCTCACACCTTTAGTCACGCCCATATCCATAATACGTCTTTTTACCGCACCCTCGCCAACGAGCTTAGCAACGGTAACTGTTTCACCAACAGGAACTTCTTTTAATGTTTTCATAACATCCTCCACTTGCATCAGATAAATATTTTGGCTGCCATCTGCTTGCTCAGGGCAATGCGGGCATCCTTCACATTGACAATAAGATTACCGTCAATTTCAGAAATAACAGTTACATCTGAGCCTTCTACAAAGCCCAGGTTAGCCAGAAAGCGTTTGATTTCATCCTTGCCGTGAACAGCGCTAATCTTGTTAGTCTCGCCACGACGGGCCATTAATAAAGGCATCATAATTCCCTCCAAAAAAATTGTTAGCAGATACTAACTTGACACGATTTCAATAGCAGTTAGGCACTCCTAACTACTATTAAAAGTTTACGTCAGCTATAAATTTTTGTCAAGCATTTTTTGTAAAATCCTACGCTAATTTACAAAATTGGTTAGCTTACGCTGTCATGTTTACAAAAAAACATCGGCTGACTTTATAGTCAGCCGATGTAAAGCAAATCAGCATATTAGCTATAGCTTTTTATTATATCTTTTTGTAGAGAATACGGATAGAATTCAGCACGCACAGCAGCGATACACCGGTATCCGCAAAGACTGCCGCCCACATAGAAGCATAGCCCATAAGGCCTGCAATCATAATGATAACCTTAACAGTCAGAGCGAAAATTACGTTCTGCCAGGCAATCGCACCTGTTGCACGCGCGATAGCAATCGCTTGCGGAATAGCCTTCACTTCGGAATTCATGAAGACAACGTCGGCAGCCTCAATCGCTGCATCTGCACCGCTGCCCATAGCAGCGCCGGCATCCGCACCGGCTAATACAGGCGCATCGTTAATGCCGTCACCAACGAACATAACCGGGCCGTACTTGTTGCGCAGCATATTAAGCTCGCTAAGCTTATCCTGCGGCAGCAGCTGAGCGCGTACCTCGTCAATACCTGCTTCCTTAGCCACAGCCTGCGCTTCCTTCTGCGCATCGCCGGTGAGCATAGCAGTTACCAGGCCTTGTGCCTTCAGCGAAGCAATTGCTTCCTTGGCATCTTCCTTCAGAGTATCGTTAATCAGCAGCTGGCCCATGTATAAGCCATTGTCGGCCACAAGCACCTCACTGCCGCTTTCGGTAGGAGTATAGCCGCCGTATTCAACGTTAAAGCGTTGCAGCAGCTTGGTATTGCCGCACAGAACCTTGCGTGCGCCAAAGTACGCAACCAGGCCTTCACCGGCAATTTCTTCAAATTTATCGGGGCGTACAAGCTCAAGCTTTTCAGCCTTAGCAGCCTCTACAATGCTTACGGCAATCGGGTGGGTAGAAACAAGCTCTGCACTTGCACACAAGCGCAGCAGCTCGTCAGCTTTCATGCCTTCGGCAGCATTAACCTTCTGCAGCACGAAGTTACCCTTGGTAACGGTACCGGTTTTATCCATAACTACGGCAGCAATGTTTTTCAAAGCCTCCATAGCAACGCCGCCCTTAAAGAGAATGCCGTACTTGGAGCCGGCGCCGATGCCGGAGAAGAAAGCCAGCGGCACGCTCAGCACCAGTGCGCAGGGGCAGCTGATAACAAGGAAGGTCAGCGCGGTGTAAATCCATTTATTCCAGTCGCCAGTAATCAGGGACGGAATCACAGCAGTCAGTACTGCGGCAGCAACAACAAACGGAGTATAGATACGTGCGAAGCGGGTAATGAAGCGGTCGATAGTCGGCTTGCTGGCAGCAGCGTTCTCTACGCTGTCCAGAATGCGGGTTACCATGGACTCTTCCAGAACCTTTTCTACACGGATTTTCAGCATACCGGAGGTGTTCACGCAACCGGAAACAACCTCATCGCCATATTTGCGTTTTACAGGCACAGGCTCGCCGGTTACAGGAGAGGTATCTACCAGACTTTCGCCGTCGATAACAACGCCATCCAGAGGAATACGGTCGCCTACGCGCACCAGCAGGATATCGCCTACGTGTGCGTCAGCGGCAGGAATAACCTTCACATCTTCGCCTACCAGCAGGTTGACAACCTCAGGACGCAGGTCAACAGCGTCCATAATCTGGCCACGGCTCTTTTCCACCGCACGCTGCTCAAAGTATTCGCCCACACGATAGAAGAACATAACGCCTACAGCCTCTTCCCAAGCCTGAATAGCAAACGCACCCAATGTTGCAACGGTCATGAGGAAGTTTTCGTCAAATACATTACCCTTCGCAATATTCTTCAAAGCAGTCAGCACAATGCGTCCGCCAAGCAGAATATAGGCAAAAATCAGGAAGTACATATGATATGCTTCCGGCACCAAGCCCAGCCATTCGGTGATGATGAATACTGCACCGCCAAGTACAATTTCTATAATCGTCTGCTTTTCGCTCAGCTCGGAGAAGATACCGCCGGATTTTTTGCGTTCCTCCAGCTCAGGAGCCAGAGAAGGCTTGCTTTCAGCCTCCAGCAGTACAACGCCCTCTTCTACCTTATCGGTTACAGCCTGCATTTTCTCCAGCAGACCATTGTAATTCTTAGCACTTACGCGCAGCTTTTTCGTAGTAAAGGTCAGGGTAGCTTCATCAATCTCAGGCATAGCGTTCAGCGCACGTTCAATCTTGGCACCGCAGTTAGCGCAGTCCAGATTCTGCACCAGATAAACTCTGCTCTTGCCGCCTAATTGCGGACGGCGGTCACGCGGTACTACCACAACGTCGGACTCAATAGATGTGCAGATTTTTTGAATTTCCGGCAGCAAAGCCTCATGGTCAGCAGCGCTGAGGCGCAGCTGCTTGGTAGCAAAGCTTACGTTGGCATAGGTTACACCCGGCAGCTCTTTGATTTTGTATTCCATTTTGGCAGCGCAGTTAGCACAGCCAAGGTTTTGCAGAATATATACGCGCTTAATTTTATCGGCATCCGGCATACGGCAGGTGCAATTAGCCAGGCTTTCGCCGCATACATCGCAGTACTCCTCATGCGGATGGCAGATTTCGCAATTACAGTCAGCAGGATGACCGGGAACGTGATGTCCGTGTGCATGAGCATGTTTATGCTCGTGGCCGTGGTCGTGTCCGCAGCCACACTCGTCACCGTGTGCGTGAGCATGTTCATGCTCGTGGCCGTGGTCGTGTCCGCAGCCACATTCGTCACCGTGCGCATGAGTATGTTCGTGCTCATAGTCGTGGTCATGTCCGCAGCCGCATTCGTCGCCGTGCGCATGTGCGTGAGCGTGTTCTTCATCTTCATGCTTATGATCATTACCACAGCAGCAATCATCGCCATGCTCATGGGAATGCTCTTCATGGTCATGGTCATGATCGTGGTCGTGTCCGCAACCACAAGCATCGCCATGAGTATGCTTAGGCACATGTCCCATAGTTTTATGATCATGATCCTTACCGCAGCGACCGCAGGTGCAGCCTTCCGGATGCTTGCTGTAATCCTCTACACTATTGATATGGCCGTCAATATGACGAAATGCTCTTACATCGCCGGCACCGTTACGGATATCTTCCAAATCTTTCTTCATTGTATCTACCACCTTTCTTTTCAGGTTGTCTCACTCTTCATATGAGTATCTATTCATATGTAATATAAAAAATAATAGGAAAGGTGATAACACCTTTCAGTAAATTCTTTGATACCTATATTATAACACAAATAACGTATGAGTCAATACTCACTCATGAAATTAGTGATAAAAATTCCTAAGAAAAAAATGGGTACAGCACATTCGCCGTACCCACTATAAAAAATGATGGAGAAAATTACTTTTAAAGAAGCCCTATGCTTACGCATATCGCTTCAGGACTGCCTTAGTCAAATAAGTGACAAGCAACCCAATGGCCGTGCTCAACCTCTTTCAGCTCAGGCTTAACCTGTACGCAATGCTCGGTGCAGTGCTCGCAACGGCTGGCAAAGGGACATCCCGGCGGCAGGTCCAGCGGACTTGGGATTTCGCCTTCCAACGGCTCAATCTTTTCTCCCGGCTTGAAGTCTACCTTAAATACAGCACCCATAAGCGCCTTGGTGTACGGATGCTTGCAGTGTTCTGCAATGCGGCCGTGCTCCAGCCATTCTACTACATTACCCAAGTACATTACCGCAACCTGATGGCACATCAGGTCTACCAGACCGAGGTCATGGGCAATGAACAGATAGGTAATATTTTTTTCTTTTTGAATGCGGCACAGCAGCTCGCAGATTTTTTCCTGTACAGAAACGTCCAGCGCGCTGGTTGCCTCGTCGCACACGATAATCTTCGGTTCAAGTGCCAGAGCGCGGGCAATGCCCAGACGCTGACGCTGACCGCCGGACATACTGTGCGGATAGCGGTCCTTGAATTCAGCAGGCAGCTCAACCATTTCCAGCAGCTCTGCTGCTTTGGCGTCTACCTCGCTGTTTTTTATCAGGCCGAAGTTTTTCAAAGGCTCGGTGAGGATATCCTTAACAAGCATCTTCGGATTGAAGGCAGCAGTAGGATCCTGGAACACCATCTGGATGTTCTTTCTGTCCTGACGCAGCTGTTCACCGCTAGATTTCATCAAATCGTGGCCTTCGAAAATAGCTTCACCGCTGGTAGCAGGGTGAATACGCAGCAGAGTACGCACCAGTGTACTCTTACCGCAGCCGGATTCACCGATGATGCCCAGGGTACGGCCTTCGTATGCACGCAGGTTGATGTCATTGCAGGCAGTCAGAAACTTGCCGCCGTCAACTGCGAATTTTTTGGTAAGGTGGTTAATCTCCAGTACCAGTTTAGTACGTTCATAGGCCGGTCTTTCATTATTGCTCATAATATGTCTTACCTCCTATGACCGGAACTGCCCTCAGCAGCTGTTTTGTATAATCATCCTGCGGATTAGCAATAACGTCCTCACGCTTGCCATATTCCACAACATGACCGCCCTTCATAACCATCAGCTTGTTGGATACGTAGGAAGCAACGCCCAGGTTATGCGTAACCATAATAACGGCCACGCCGTATTCGTCACGAATATCAACAATCTGACGGATAATCTGTGCCTGAGTAGTTACGTCCAACGCACTGGTAGGTTCATCGGCCAGGAGGATTTTCGGGCTGAAAATCATGGCCATAGCAATACCTACACGCTGACGCATACCACCTGACAGCTCAAACGGGAAACTGTTCATAATATTTTCCGGATTCGGCAGACGCACGTTAGTCAGCATATCGCAGCACATCTTGTAAGCCTGATCCTTAGACTTGTCCGGCTGATGCGCCTGAACATAGTCGATGAACTGTTGGCCGATGCGACGGATAGGATTAATCATGTTGCCGCTGTCCTGGAAAATCATGGACATCTCGCTGCCATACATTTTGCGCCACTCTTCAGGAGTATTTTGCAATACATCCTTGCCGTCAAAGGTGATGCTGCCGCGGCTAACACGGCCGGCACCGGGCAGGCAGCCCATAATAGCGCGGATAACGGTGGTTTTGCCACTGCCGGACTCGCCAACGATGGACATAATCTCGCCCTTATCCAATTCTAAGCTGGCACCGGTTACGGTGAGCTTGTCACCGTAGCTGATGTCTAAATCTTTTACTTCAAGAAGCATTGAACAATTACCTCTTTATTAATTATTGTTTCGGGCAAACGTCTTTAGTCAGCCAATAGTAGTCAGCCGGGAAGATATTAGCGTTAGCCAAGCCTGCTTTAGATACCATGTTGGTCTTCGGATAGCCAAAGAACAGAGCAGCGCCGTCATCCAGCAGGATTTGCTGCATTTGAATCATATATTCACGACGTTTAGCCGGATCGAATTCTACAGACAGCTTATCAGACAGTGCGTCGTATTGCGGATTGCTGTAGCCGGTGGAGTTTTGCGGCTGGCTGCCGTTGATATTGGTCTTCCAGTACCAGTTCAGGTAAACTTCCGGGTCACCGGTGTTAGCAGTCAGAATGTTGGAGATAATCAAGTCAAATTCACCATTGCGGCGCATCGGGTCAAGTACGTTATAGTCAACGTTCTTCATGTTAACCTTAATACCGATTTTCTTAGCATCAGCTTGGGTAGCTTCTGCATACAGAGGCAGCTCGGCACGGCCGCTGTAGAATACGAAGTCGATTTCCAGGTTCTTGCCGTTTTTATCAACATAGCCGTCGCCGTTGGTATCTTTCCAACCTGCTTCAGCCAGCAGCTTCTTAGCATTTTCCGGATTGTAAGCATTCGGATCCTTCAGTTGGTCAAAGCCATAGTCCAAGGAAGGCGGAACAGGTGCTTTGCCGGGGATAAAGGTATCTTTCAGCAGAACCTTGTTGTAGGTTTCGCGGTCCAGGCACTGAATCAGAGCAGCACGAACCTTAGGATCATGCAACGGTTTGCCTTCGTTCATATTGATTTGAGCCAATACGGTACGCAGAGAAGCAATTTCGGAAATGTTATATTTAGCTTTATCTTTGAAGAGCTGCAGGTCACCGGAAGCGATGTTGATAGCGAAGTCGATTTCACCTTTTTGCAGTGCCATAGCACGGGTGTTAGGATCGTCGATAGTCGAGATTTCAGCATTTTTGAACGGAACCTTGCCATTCCAGTATTTTTCGTTAGCAACCATTACTGCTTTAGCCTTGCTGTAGGATTTTACAGCATAAGGACCGGTGCAGATAGGACCTTCTTTTTTGATATCACGGTTGGTTACTTTAGTATCAATCATGATGAACAGAGGGTCAGCCAGCATGCCCGGCAGAGTCGGTACAGGTTTTTTGGTTTTGATGATCAGGTTTTGGCCATCAGCTTTGATTTCAGCATATTGGAAGATGGACTGAGCACGGGTGTTCAATTTAAAGGTTCTTTCAATGGACTCTTTTGCAATTTCAGCAGTCAGCTTATCGCCATTGGAGAAGCAAACCTTATCGTTAATGTGGAAGGTCCAGGTCAGTTTATCGTCGGAAATAGACCATTTATCAGCCAGCCACGGAGTAGCGTTCATTTTCTCGTCGAATTTAACCAGGCATTCGCCCAGGCCGTAACGCATTACAACCCAGCTGAAGAAGTTATCGGCAGGATCCAGATTATCAGCAAAGTTGGTTACACCGAATTTTACTACTTCGTTGGATACAGCTGCTTTTTTATCGCCACCGCCGCAGCCTGCTGCTGCAAATGCCATTAAGCCGATCATAGCCGCTGCTGCGGTAAATTTTAAGGATTTTTTCATTGTACATCTCTCCATTTCTTATACTCAAGTTAAACAAAAAACGTAAAACATATCTGAAAATCAAAGCTTCACCAAGTAAGCCTTAATCTTCAACATCACCACGCGGGTCAAGCACATCACGCAGATTATCGCCCCACAGGTTGAAAACTACTACGGTAACAAAAATTGCCAGACCGGGGAAGAACATCAGCCAGGGTGCCGTCTGCAGCTGCTGACGGCCTTCGTTCAGCATCAGGCCCCATTCAGGAGCAGGCGGCTGGCTGCCAAAGCCCAGGAAGGATAAACCTGCAAGCTCCATCATCAGAGCACCGATATCTGCTGCTGCGGTAATAACCATCATCGGCAGAATATTAGGCAGGATGTGCACCCAAAGGATATGGCCGGGAGTACCACCATTAACGATGGCTGCTTCTACGAAGTCACGACGTTTTACCTTTAAAACCATACTGCGGGATAAACGCGCGTATTTGGTCCAGCTGACAATCGTCAGCGCAAACACTGCATTAACCAGGCTGCCGCCCATAATACCGGCGATTGCAATTGCCAGAATCATACCGGGGAAGGAAATCATCATATCGGAGATACGCATGATAACCATATCAACCTTACCGCCGAAGTAACCGGAAACAACGCCCATCGTAGTACCTACAACAAATACGCTGGCTACGAGAACCAATACGCCGGTCAGAGAAGCTCGTGCGCCGTACAGCACACGGCTGAAGCAGTCACGACCTAACTTATCTGTACCAAAAAGATGTTGTGCACCGGGTTCCAAAAAGGCATCTTTCATAGCAGCATGAGTCGGGTCATAGGGAGCAATTACCGGAGCTGCGATTGCTATCAGCAACAGACACAGCACCAGAACAGAGGTTACGGCAAAAGCACGGTTGGTTTTAAAACCATTGATAATTGTTTCCATCTGCTCTTACCTTACCTTTCTCAGACGCGGATCAAGATAATTGTAAGAGATATCAACAATGAGGTTGATAACCATATACATCAACGCAATCCACACGACAACACCTTGTACAAGCTGGAAGTCACGGTAGGTGATAGCTTCAATCGCCATACGGCCAAGACCGGGCCATTGGAAAACCATCTCGATAACCGCAGCACCACCCAGAAGGTTACCTAAAGACAAACCAAGCAAAGTAATCAGCGGCAGCATAGCATTCGGCAGAACCTCTTTCCAGAGGATATGGCTTTCGCTCATACCGCGGGCACGTGCACCGACAACATAGTCCTGATGCAGCTCCTCCAGAATTGCTGTACGTACCTGACGTGTATACTTGGAGGCCATAGCGATAGCCAGTGTCAGGGACGGCAGAATCAAGGTATCAATACCAATCTCACCACCAACGATGGGCAGCAGGTCAAGCTTCAGACCAAAAAACCACAGCAGCATCAAGCCTACCCAGAAGCCGGGCATGGATACGCCCATAAAAGTGAAGCCACGCACGATATTGTCAACCATGCTGCCACGCTTTACGGCAGAGTAGATGCCGGCAGGAATTGCCACCACCATCATCATAATCAGAGAAGCCAAGGAAAGTACGATAGTACCGGGAAGGCCCTCCATAAGTGCTTCAACTACAGGCTTTTTAACCATGTAAGAGAAGCCAAGATTGCCCTGTAAAGCTCTTCCTAACCAGTCAAGGTATTGGAAGAAGAAGGGCTTGTCCAGACCTAGTTCAGCACGCAGTGCATCAATTTCGGCCTGACTAACAATAATATCCTCGTTACCTGCAATCATCTGGCGAACAACGTCACCTGGGGCCAGCATTACCAAAGCAAAGGTAATAAAGCTGATACCAAGCAGAACAAGGATGATCTGCCCCAGTCGGGACAGAAGCTGCTTTTTCGTCAAAGCACATCATCTCCATCAAAAAAAATTACCCTTCCTGCAAAATGAGCGCAGAAAGGATACATAATTACAATGTGCACAATTGTAATTATCTATATATTTCCGTCGCTAGCAGGAATATATCAACTGAGGAAATCAACCTGACTTAGCCTTGCGGCATCACAGTGGCTTGACCGCTACGGATTTGCACCGTATTCCGATTATTACCTGCATAGGCAGGCACCTCAGAAGAGTATAGATTTGTAAAAGTTCCTTATGTCAGCAAAAATAATAAGCTAACACTTATAGATTTATAATAGCACTAATTCTCATTATTTGCAACAAATTTGTTACAAAAGGGTTGCTTAGGCAAAATCTCTTCTCAAAGAGGACAAATAGAATAAAAGTATTATTGACTGAGACAGCATAAAGCCCAGCAAGGCCAGCCACAGTCCGCTGTTGCCCCAAAGCGGCACCAGCTGCCACTGCAAAAGATAAAATACTAAAAGTGCCATCAGCATCATGTTGCGTACCGGTGCAGTTTTGGTAGCTCCGCAGAAAACTCCGTAAAGCACCATGCCGATACCGGCGCAGACAGGATAGAACAAAACGAACACATTGTAGGTCACAGCCATCGCTACAACCTCTTCAATATTGGTAAACAGGCGGATAAAGAATTCATTACCCAAATGGTAACCAAGCATCAGGATAGCAGCCAACACTACTAGCCATTTGAAGGTCATTTTTATGGTAGCAGCAAACAGCTTGCCGTTCTTTGCACCTACCGCACGGCCGCTGAAAATCGCCGCGCCGTTCGCCATACCATCAATCAGATAGCTCATAATATCCTTGAGCTGCAGCAGTACAGCATTAGCTGCCAGCACCACAGTACCGAAGGAAGCTCCGACTGCCGCAATAATGTTGTTTACGGTCAACAGGCAGGCAGTACGAATCATCAGGTTGACATTCACCTGCAGCATGCCGATAAACTCACGCCAGTCCAGCAGCTCGCCCCAAGGCAGCGCCTTGTAATCAAAATCACCGTAATAGTACATCAGTACTACACTCAAGATACCGCCGTAAAGCTGACTGAGCAGGGTGGCAACAGCCACGCCCGTAATATCCATATGCAGCCAGAAAACAAACCAGATGCTCAGCGCCATGTTCAGCACGTTCATGGAAACCTGCATAAACACGCTTGCCCGCACCCGCGTCTGCCCCATGAGCCAGCCAAGGGCCACATAGTTGCCCAAAACCAGCGGTGCGCCCCAGATAAGGATGTAATAATAATCACGGCACAGCTCGTTGACCTCCGGTGCAGCACCAATCATGGCCAGATACAGTTCCAAAATCGGCTTTTGAAACAAAATGCAGCAGGCACTTATCAGCATTGCCAGAACCAAGGGCTTAAAAAAGGCGAGCATACCAAGTCTTTTATCGGCAGCGCCAAAGGCCTGTGCCGCATAACCGGTAGTACTCACACGTAAAAAACCAAATAACCAATATAAATTGTTGAACAAAATAGCTCCAAGAGAAACTGCTGCAATATATTTAGGGTCAGGAAGCTGCCCCATTACTGCAGTATTTACCGCACCCATCAAAGGCTGCGTCATTGTCGACAGCATAAACGGTACTGTCAGTCCCAAGTATTCCCTATCAGTCAGAAGGTTCACTTTATCTATCTCCCTTGTTTATTCGTACTAAATTTTATTTTAAAAAAACATCTTGTGTGAATAGCTTATCATATGTTATAATTTATTGCAAGTAAAAAAAGTAGCAATTGCCAAAAATATTTCTGCGGAAAATTTGCCATTCTTCGCAAAAGAAAAATTTATACGCCATTGCTTAATTTTTTAGACTTCAGTTAGCTGACGCTAATAGAAAAATTATTATAAAAAGTGTGAGAAATATATCAAAGGAGTGAGCACATGTCTGACACACTAAAGGTATGTGGACTGACTATTGAACGTGGCACTAAACTGCGTACGTACCTGCCTGTCCCGGACACCAATGTAAAAATCCCTCTGACTATTATCAACGGTGACCAAGACGGTCCCACCCTGCTTATTACCGCAGGCATCCACGGCGGCGAATATCCCGGTATCGCCGCAGCAATGGAGCTGGGCCGCGATATTGAGCCTGAGCACGTAGCAGGCTGCCTGATTATGATGCACCCGGTAAATATCCAGGGCTTCTGGGCACGTCGCGAAATGATTGTTCCTGAAGACGGCAAAAACCTGAACCGCGTTTTCCCCGGTGACCCCATGGGAACGCTTGCCGATAAAACTGCATATTTAATCAGCAATAACTTCTTCTCTATTGCCGATTTTTATGTAGACATGCACAGCGGCGATATCCACGAAAGCCTGCATCCCTATGTTTACTACCCCGGCCAGCCTACGCCTGAAGTAGAAAAGAAATCCCGTTCCGTGGCACGCGTACTCGATATGGAATATATGGTACGTTCGCTTGCAACCGGCGGTGCCTATAACTACGCCGCCAGCACCGGACTTCCTTCTATCCTTATCGAACGCGGCGGTGCCGGTCTCTGCCTGCACGAGGATATCGAAGCCTACAAGGATGATATCCGCAATATCCTGCGCAAGCTGAAAATGTTCTCCCTGCCTGTAAAGCCACGCCATCACTCTCCGCGTGATGTAGAAAATCTTATTTATCTGGAAGCGCTGGAAACAGGCTGCTGGCTGCACCACATCCATAGCGGCGATTTTGTTGAGGAAGGCCAGGTTTTGGGACGCATTACCGACGTTTTCGGCAATACGCTGACAACCTATTACGCAGAGCAGACAGGCGTAATCCTTTACGTCTGCCCTGCACTGGCATCTCCCAAGGGCACCATTCTTGTAGCCTACGGCACCATCAAGGAATTTGATGACGAAGAGTAAAAATTGCTTGATGGCCTTTATCGATTAGCCATAGGTATCCTCCTGCTTAAGTTAGCACTTAATCTCTATGCAGGAATTTTTTCTCTAAAAACTGTAAAATATTTTGCAAAAACCGCTTGACAAAGCCTTTGCTAACCGCTTATAATTCAGATAATCTCTTTGCACTGCAATTTTAGCTACAGTACAAACTGATCAGGCGGTAAACCTTCTTCCGGGTTTTTGCAGCCGGGCCCTCTGGGCAGCAGACCTTGACGCAACGTCTGCGGGACAGTTAACTACTATCTCGCAGGCGTTTTTTATATGTAAAAAGGCCTGCAAAAATGCAAAGATCACTTTAGGAGGTTTTATTATGAAATTTGAAAATGATGCCGAAAGAATCGCTATGATTGTTTCCATCAACAGTATTATCGGTAATCTGCTTTTATCATTGGGCAAGCTTATTGCCGGTTTCGTCGCCCAATCCGCTGCCATGGTTTCCGACGGTATCCACTCTGCGTCCGATGTTTTCGGTACCCTCATTGTTATGGCCGGCGTAAAATTTTCCAACAAGGCTTCGGATGATGACCATCCTTACGGCCACGAGCGTATTGAATGCATTGCAGCTATTCTTTTGGCAATAATCCTGACGATTATCGCACTGCTCATCGGCTACAGTGGTTACGAAAAAATCGTAGGTGACCCTGCTGAGCTGGAAATCCCCGGCCAGCTTGCTCTGTGGGCAGCCATTATTTCCATTGTTGCTAAGGAAGCAATGTTCTGGTACACCCGCAACGCTGCACAAAAAATCAATTCCGGCGCACTGATGGCAGAAGCATGGCATCACCGCAGTGACGCTATGAGCTCCGTCGGCGCTTTTATCGGTATTTTGGGCGCACGCATGGGCTATCCTATTTTAGACCCCATCGCCAGCCTGGTAATCTGCGTGATGATTTTATATGCTGCCTACGAAGTATTCAAGGATTCTATGGATAAAATGGTTGACCGCAGCTGCGATGAAGAAACTACCATCGCAATGGAAGACCTTGTTTCCCGTGTTCCAG